>Ga0129307_1000287_pt1 | contig 86118 bp, 72 predicted proteins | sample P1105metagenome_FD_94437 | JGI IMG/M metagenome (GOLD analysis project Ga0129307, IMG submission 94437) | Capybara group fecal microbial communities from Wisconsin, USA - P1105 metagenome | ecosystem: Host-associated > Mammals > Digestive system > Large intestine > Fecal | place: USA: Wisconsin...
ATATACGAATATGTGTGGCATTTCTATCCGCGCGAAAGGCCACACGCCACGAATGGTTATCTGACACCGGCCGTTTATGGCAGCCGGTGAAAAACACATTTCTCGACTCTACTTTTTTGGGGGCACCTCATTTTAAGGTCAAAGACACCTTTTTGCTTTTGAAATGCCGATCTTTGCCACGATATCGGAATCGCTACGCCAGATTATTCTCTCCGCGCTCATCCGCCTTGCCGGAAAGTGATGCCGGGCGGATCTCGCCGGCGACCTTCGCATCTTCCGCCGCCTTGCGCTCCGCGGCCGCCGCTTCCTTCGCGGCGCGGCGCTCCTCTTCTTCCTTGAGCTCCATGTTGCGGTACGCCGTGGACATCATGAGCTTGATGCGGTTGAGCTGGTTGACGTTGCTGGCGCCGGGGTCGTAGTCGACCGCGACGATGTTCGCACGCGGATTGCGCTTTCTGAGCGCCTTCATCATGCCCTTGCCTGTGACGTGGTTCGGCAGGCAGGCAAACGGCTGCAGGCACGCGATGTTCTCGACACCGCTGTCGATGAGCTCGACCATCTCGCCGGTCAGGAGCCACCCTTCGCCGCACTGGCTGCCAAGAGACAGGATCTCCTGCGCCTTCTCGGCTGTCTCGCTGATGAATGCCGGCGGCTTGAAGCGCTTGCTCGCCATCAGGGCGTCGCGGGCGGGCTTTCTCAGCCGCTCGATGACGGCGATGGCCGCCTTGTTGATCATCATCGTCTTGCGGTCGCCGGACAGATGCTTGTAGTTGAATTCTTTGCTGTACATGCCGTACAGGAAGAAGTCGATCAGCTCCAGCACGACCGCCTCGCCGCCTTCGTTCTCGATAACACCGACGATATCGTTGTTCGCCGTCGGATGGTACTTGACGAGGATTTCACCGACCACGCCGACCTTCGGCTTCTTGATATCTTCATTGATAGGCAGTTTGTCAAAGTCTTCGACGATCTGGTGGATGATCTGTCCGAACTTGCGCAGGCTGCCCGCGCGGATATTGAGACGCGCCAGGCGCGAATACTTTCTGTAGAGCTTCTCGGCCGAGCCTGGGATCCGCTCGTACGGACGGGTCGCATACAGGCACTTCATCAGGACGTCGCCGTAGACAAAGCCCATGCCGATGCGCTTGGCCAGCGGCAGCGTGATCTTAAAGCCCGGGTTGGTCTCAAGACCGGCCCAGTGGACCGAAATGACCGGGATCTGCGGCATATTGAGATCCTTGAGAGCCTTTCTCAGCAGCGCCACGTAGTTGCTCGCGCGGCACGGACCGCCGGTCTGGCTCATGAAGATCGCCGTCTTGTCGAGGTCGAGGTTGCCGGACTTGAGGTACGAGATGATCTGCCCCAGCGATACGATCGTCGGATAGCAGGCGTCGTTGTTGATGTAGCGCAGCCCTTCATCGACCGCCTCGGTATTCACCGGCGGCAGCAGCACTGCATGGTAACCTTCCATGCCGAGCGCCGTCTCGAGGAACTGGAACTGCATCGGCGCCATCTGCGGGATGAGGATCGTATAGTCCTTTCTCATCTCCTTCGTGAAGATCTGGCGCTGGTATGCCTCGTCGCTGTCCACGTGGTGGATCTCGTTCTTGTCGCGCTCCTCCATCGCCGCCTTCAGCGAACGGACGCGGATCTTCGCCGCGCCGAGGTTGGAGCCTTCGTCGATCTTGAGGACCGTATAGAGCTTGTTGTGCTTTCTCGTGATCTCCTCGACTTCGTCGGTCGTGACCGCATCGAGGCCGCAGCCGAACGAGTTGAGCTGCACGAGTTCCACATCGTCCGTCGTGCCGACGAATTCCGCCGCCTTGTACAGACGCGAATGGTACATCCACTGGTCGAGCACGCGCACCGGACGGTCGAGGTGCCCGAGATGCGCCACGGAGTCTTCCGTCAGGACGACCATATCAAAGCTGCCTATGAGCTTGTTGATGCCGTGGTTGATCTCCGGATCGAGGTGGTACGGACGGCCCGCCAGCACGATGGCCTTTTTCTTGTTGTCGCGGGCGTATTTGAGGGCGTACTCGCCCTGCTTTTTCACATCGTCGTGGAATCGCTTATCCTCTTCCCTCGCCGCTGTCACAGCATCCTGGATCTCCTTCTCGGTGATCCCCAGGTGCGCGAAGACGCGAGAGAGTTCACGTGCCAGACGGGTGTCGTCGTCATACGGCAGGAACGGGTGCATGAACCGCACATCGTTCTCCTCAAAGACATCGTCCATGTTGTTGCCGATGACTTCCGGATACGTCGCGACGATCGGGCAGTTGTAGTGGTTCGGCGCCGTCTTGTCTTCGAGGCGCTCGTAGTTGATGCTCGGATAGAAGATCAGCTTCTGTCCGTGGTCGACGAGCCACTGGATGTGTCCGTGGACGAGCTTCGCCGGGTAGCAGGCCGTATCGGAAGAGATCGATTCCATGCCGGATTCGTAGAGCTTCTTATTGGACTGCGGCGACAGCACCACACGGAAGCCGAGCTTCGTGAAGAACGTGAACCAGAACGGATAGTTCTCGTGCATGTTCAGAACACGCGGGATACCGATCTCACCGCGGGTGCACGCTTCCATCGAAAGCGGCGTGTACGCGAACAGTCTCTTGTACTTCCACGCGAACAGATCCGGCAGATCGGAGTTCTTCTTTTCCCCGCCCGCGCCCTTTTCGCAGCGGTTGCCGGTGATGAACTTCGTGCCGTCGTTGAATTTATTGATTGTCAGGAGGCAGCGGTTCTCGCAGCCGCCGCAGCGGGCATGGCTGTTCTCGACGCTGAAGTTGTCCATCTCCTCGAGGGAAATGATGGACGAACGGGTATCCTCCACGTAGTTTTCTCTGGCGATGATGGCCGCGCCGTACGCGCCCATGATGCCGGCGATGTCGGGGCGGACAACGTCCTTGCCAACGATCTTCTCAATGCTGCGCAGGACCGCATCGTTGAGGAACGTGCCGCCCTGGACGACGATCTTGTCGCCCGTCTCATCCGAGTTGCGCAGTTTGATGACTTTATACAGCGCGTTCTTGATGACCGAATACGAAAGGCCCGCGCTGATGTCGCCGATTGAGGCGCCTTCCTTCTGCGCCTGCTTGACCTTCGAGTTCATAAAGACCGTGCAGCGCGTGCCCAGATCGACCGGTGCCTGGGAGAAGAGCGCTTCCTTGGCGAACGTCTTCGCATCCATATTGACCGACTTCGCATACGTCTCGATGAACGAGCCGCAGCCGGACGAACACGCTTCGTTGAGCATGATGTTGTAGATCGCGCCGTTCTTGATCTTCATGCACTTCATGTCCTGGCCGCCGATGTCCAGGATGAAGTCGACGCCGGGGAGAAACTCCTCCGCGCCTTTGTAGTGCGCCATGGTTTCGATCTCGCCCATGTCCGCCTTGAACGCCGCCTTGATGAGCCCTTCACCGTAGCCAGTGACGCAGGTGTTGGCAATAAAAGCGCCTTCCGGCATCTGCCGGTACAGCTCGCGCATCATGACCATCGTGGCGTCGATCGGGTTGCCCTCGTTGCTGCGGTAGAACGAGTAAAGCAGGTTCTTCTCATCGTCGATCAGGGCCGCCTTGGTGGTCGTGGAGCCCGCGTCGATGCCGAGAAACAGCTTGCCCTTCGCTTTCGCGAAATCCTTACGCTTGATCTTGTCTTTATCGTGACGCGCGACAAACCGGGCGTAGTCCGCTTCGTCTTCGAACAGCGCCTCGATGTGCTTGGTGTCGTTCATCATGTTGGGGTCGAGCTCGGATAGCCGGTTGATCAGCTGATTGATGGTCGTCTCTTCCTGCTTCTCCGCAAGGAGCGCCGCGCCGATGGCGACGAAGAACTTGCCGTCTTCGGGGAAGATGATCTCGTCGTCGGTGAGCTCGAGTGTCTCGATGAATCGCTTTCTCAGTTCGGACAGGAACGACAGCGGGCCGCCCAGGAACGCCACGTGTCCCTGGATCCGGTGTCCGCAGGCCAGTCCGCTGATGGTCTGGTTGACGACCGCCTGGAAGATGGAGGCCGACAGGTCTTCGATCGAAGCGCCTTCGTTGATGAGCGGCTGGATATCTGTCTTGGCGAACACGCCGCAGCGCGCTGCGATCGGGTAAATCAGTTTGTAGTTCTTGGCCGCCTCGTTCAGGCCGCCCGCGTCTGTGTTCAGCAGGATCGCCATCTGGTCGATGAACGCGCCCGTGCCGCCGGCGCAGGTACCGTTCATGCGCTGCTCGATGGTCTGCCCGTAGAAGGTGATCTTGGCGTCCTCACCGCCGAGTTCGATGGCGACATCGGTCTCGGGGATGAGCGATTCTACGGCCTTGCTGCACGCAATGACCTCCTGCTCAAAATGCACGCCCATCAAGTTAGCCAGCGCAAGACCGCCGCTGCCGGTGATGACAGGACGCACCTTAAGATCCCCCATCTCCTCTTTCATCTGGATGATGAGTTCCTGAACCTTGTCGAATACGTCGGACATGTGCCGCTCGTATCTGCTGTAGATGATCTGATCTTCGTCGTTCAGAACAACCAGCTTGACCGTGGTCGATCCGACGTCGATACCTAATTTCATGCCTTTCTTACCTCATTAACTTACTGGTGCACGTTTTCATGCAGGTCCGGAGAATTTGATCTGTTCATGTGGTATACTTGCCCCATGAGACAGATCATTTCCACACGCACATACCGGGCGATGTACCGCCTTCTGGACCGCGTCAGCCCCATCGATGGAGACTGCGGCCGCCTTTGCGGCAGTATTTGCTGCACGATAGAAAATGCGCCTGAAATACCAAAATCCTCCGATAATATTTTGCTACAAGATATAGAGGATGTCAACAAACACAACCACTATAAGATGTCGGATGATGTTACCACAGATCGTGATATTACAACGGCTGAGGATGACGAACAGGTGCTCGGGATCTATCTGTATCCCGGCGAGGAATCGCTCTTCGCAGCCGGCACGCCCGACTTTGCTTTTGAGACCGAAAACGCAGAGGAATACGAATACCCGGACAGCTGGACCGGCAGCATCTGGTTCGCGCACTGTCTGTGCGCACCGCACTGCGACCGCGCCATGCGCCCGCTGCAGTGCCGCTTTTACCCTGCCGCGCCGCACATCAACAAACGCGGCGAGCTCACACTGATCTGGTTTCCCGGCGCCGCTGCCGGCGCGGACGAAGTTCCCTACCAGTGCCCGCTCATCGAAAAGCGCATGCCGCTGAACGAGGACTTCCTGCAGGCAACTTACACGGTCTGCCAGCATCTGATGCGCGATCCGCAGATCTATGACCTTTTCCTCTTTGACAGCGCCTGGCGCCGCGAAGACCCGGACTTCGATGAAGACGATCTGCGCGTCTTTCCTTACTGAGCCACCTGGCGGCTCACGTGATATATCATCTTCTGCACTTCCAGAGTGGTGTTATACGGGATCAGCTGTATATCCGGGTGCCTATTCTGGTAAACAACGAACAATTCATGCGCGAATGCCTGCCCGATCGTTTTAACACCTTCAAAATCAAGTTCTATTTCTTTGAATTCATCCATCCTGTTGGCAAGCCTCTTCGCCTGCGAACGGGACACCGGGGCATTGGGAAAAATGTTTTTGATCGGAAGCCGTGTCCGAATAAAGCCGCCTTCCACATCCGCATACTGATCGAATACTTCGGACAGAACTTTTCCGGAGTTGTTTGCAAGTGTCATCATGATCATTGTCCCGCCATCTGACAGATCAGAAAACGCCGGGATTTCTTTCATGTCTTTCAGGACTTCCGAATATTCACTATGGGAGAAAACCTTTCCTCCGGAAATCGCCGCAAACAGATCCATCACTCTTGATGTGAAAAAAATCCCTTCGCCGGAATGGTGTTCTTTATCTGTTGTAAGCTTCCCTTTAAACAGTTCCAGAATCGCATCATCCAGATCTTCCAGCCCGTAAGCATCTTTGATCTTTTTGAAAATCCCTATCCCGTCATCAGCGATCACAATGGACGTATTCAAATAATTTCGGGCCACATATATATCAGCTGCCTTTGCGCAGGCGTGCTCTGCAACATTGTTCAGCATTTCTGTAAACCCATACTCCCAGATATGCACAACATTTTCCGGCAGTCCTGCCAGCAACGGTCTGATGTCATGGCTGAAGATCTGGTCCTCGTGAATAGTTTGATTCCCGGGATATAATGCAAAGAATCTGGTATCCGAAACAAGCCGGTAGATTCTCCCGTCTTTGCATAGAACACCATCCTCGAGCAGTTCCCTTATGTACCGGTATACCGTATTTGTTGTGATGCCAAAGGTGGATGCTGTCTTTCTGACAAAACCGGCCTCTCCGTCATTTACCTTCTCTAATAGATACCTTTTTATTGTTTCCCGCTTATCTTTCGTAAAACTCATCAGTCACCTCAAAGTAACTATAACAGTCATTCAATGCAATTTATAGTTATATTTTTATAACTATAAATTAACTATATTTCCACACTTTATTCCTGTCAACCTTATTCTGCAAACAAAAAACACAGCCAGGGTGCAGTTCGCACACGGCTGTGTTGATCGTCTCAAATAAGATCTACAGAATCCCGTTGTCGATCTCGTCAAAGCGGCGCAGCTTGTTGATGTCGTGTTTGAACAGCCACTTGAGCATGATCAGGACATATGCCAGACCGAAGATCTCGGAGATCGGGAACGCCCACCAGACCATGCTGATGCCGCCGATGCGGGACAGGATGAACGCCGACGGGACGATGAAGACGAGCTGGCGCACGACCGCCGACACAAGGCTGATCACGCCATGACCGGTCGCCGCGAACATGCTGCCGCCGATGATGCCGATCGAGGCCGGCAGGAAGCAGATGCTGATGATCTTGAACGCCGGCACACCGATCTCGAGCATACCCTCCGAAGCATCGAAGAATCCGAGCAGCACTTCCGGGATCGACTGGAACACGATGAACCCGCACAGCATGATGCAGAACGCCATGACCCACGCCGTCTTGAGCGCCTTGACCAGGCGTTCCTTGTTGCCGGCACCATAGTTAAATCCGAAGATCGGCGTCGTGCCCTGGTTGAGCCCGAAGACCGGCATGAAGATGAAGGACTGCAGTCTCCCGTAAACGCCCATGACGGCGACCGCCGTCGTGGACAGGCCTACGAGGATCAGGTTCATCAACGCGTTGGCGATCGAAAGGACCGTCTGCATCAGGATCGACGGGATGCCGACCGCGTAGATCTCTCCGACCGTGTATTTATCGAGTTTGGCGTGCATGTCGATATGCAGATCGTGCACTTTGTGTGTCACCACGTACAGCGAGATGACCACGCTGACCGTCTGCCCCACGACCGTCGCGATGGCAGCGCCGATGACGCCCAGTTTCGGTGCTCCGAGCAGACCGAAGATCAGGATCGGGTCGAGGATGATGTTGGTCACACAGCCGCAGATGGAAGAGATCATCGGCCATACCATATTGCCGACGGACTGGATCGTCTTTTCCAGGAACATCTGCACCATACCGGAAATGCTGAACACAAAGACGATGGTCAGATACTGTCTGCCCATCTGGCAGATGACGGGATCATCACTGAACAGGTGCACGAGCGGCCCCGACAGGAATGCGCCGATCAGTGCAAAGAAGACCCAGCTGATGACCGCCAGCTTGATGCCGGCAGAGGCCGCCTGGCTGGCTTCTTCGTATCTGCGCGCGCCGAGTCTGCGGGAGATGAGCGAGTTGATACCGATGCCGGTACCGACGCCGACCGCCACGAGCAGCATCTGCACCGGGAAGACCAGTGTCAGCGCCGTCAGGGCGTCTTCGCTGATGCGCGCTACAAATGCGCTGTCCACGATGTTGTACAGCGCCTGGATCAGCATCGACAGCATCGCCGGCCAGGACATGCTCAGGATAAGCCGCGGGACCGGTGCTGTCCCCATGCGGTTCTCACGCGGGTGCATGGGAGCCCCGCCGTTCTGTTCAAGTTCGAGTTCGTCTGTCATTCTGTCTGTCTACCTTTTCTGTCTTTCACTCAATACTTCGCCCTGCCCATACAGAGCGATTCTGCGGAAATAAAAAAGACTTTGCGAATATACGAGATATTGGTAAAGCCTTCGTTCTCGTGAGATGCAGCCGGGACAAGCCTGTAAGCCGGGTTCTGTCGAGGATGATCATCTATCTTGGACCGCCATTGCTGACGGCCTCCAGCGACCTACCTTCCGGGGGCCTGCGGGCAACAGGCCTTGCTCCCTGTTTGGTCTTGCTCCAGGTGGGGTTTACACGGCCGCCATGTCTCCATGACGCCGGTGAGCTCTTACCTCGCCATTTCACCCTTGCCACAGCCGTACTGTTTCGGCGGTGTGTTTCTGTTGCACTTTCCCTATAGTTACCTACGCCGGACGTTATCCGGCACCCTTGCCCTGTGGAGCCCGGACTTTCCTCATGCTGGCCGGCACCCAAGTGGATCCCGGAAAGCACGCGACCATCCAGCTTGCCCGAAACTGCAACGTGCATTATAACACAGTTATCACCGTGTGGCACTATATTTTTTATACAATAAACGGATCGATGTTGAGCGTGCTCTCCAGGACGTCCAGTTCCTCTCCCGCAAGGTCGCGCAGCTGCGCCGCGAAGTTCTCCGCGAAGTACTTCTCCGTCCCGTAGTGACCGGCGTCGATCACCGCGATGCCGAGCTCTTTCGCCCGCATCGCTTCATGGTATTTCACATCGCCCGTGATGAGCGCCTGGCAGCCGGCAGCCTTTGCATCTTCCATGAATTCGCTGCCTGCGCCCGTGCAAACCGCCGCCTTGCAGATCACCTGCCCGGGGTCACCGGCTGCGCGGATCTGCCCTTTGCGCAGGTCCATCATATCGGCTGTGTGGAGCAGCAGTTCTTCCAGCGTCATGGCCGGGCTGAAGTCCCCCGCCACCATCGGCAGCCCTTCGCATTCGCGGATGTTGTCCATCCCGAGCAGGTCCGCCAGGAAGAAACTGTTGCCGAGCGGCGCCTTGTCAAATGTGAGGTGGGCGGAATACACGTCGATGCCCGCCGTCACCAGGTCGAGCAGCATCTTTTCGTGCACATCACCCGCGCACAGATGGTCCACACCGCCGAAGATCAGCGGATGATGCGAGATGATCAGATCCGCTTCCTGTGCCTTCGCCTCTTCGACGACCGCCGGGGTCACCTCCAGGCACACGAGCACCCGCTCGATCTCCTCTTTGTCCGTACGGATCTGCACACCGCTGTTGTCCCACTCTTCCGGGGCGCCGGATGCGATCTCTTCGATCTTCATCAGGAGTTCTTCATATCTCATAACATGCCTCGTTCACTGATCAATGATTCAATATAACGGATATTTCTATGGCTGACTGCGATGCTCGTCTCGTCGATCACATCAGCCTTGTATTTGCCTGCCAGATTGCGCTTTTCGCGGGCGAGCTTGCGCCGCAGGTACTCATCCATGAGCGGGTCCTCCAGCGTCCCGTAATAGGACGGGATCTCCCAGAACAGCGTCGTATCCGCGCCGGGAATGCTCTTCGCAAGTTCGCTCTCAGGCGCTGTATTGACCAGCACCACATCTGCCGTCTGTTCCGCCGGTGCCGCCACGATGATCTCCCAGATGAACTTGCTCTCGGGGATCAGCTTTTCGTCCAGGATCCGGTACCCCGCAGAGACGAGGAATCGCCTTAGCTCCCCGGGCGAACGTCTGGGCTGCAGGATATACCTGCCCATGCTCGCGCTCTTTGCAGGATCTGCCCGCAGGATGCGCTCCATCAGACCGCCGCCGATGCCGGCCATGACGACAACGTCCGCCTCGCCGTCTTCGAGCGGCGCGAGACCATCCCCCAGGCGCGCTTCGAGCTTCACGCTGTTCTGTCCGGCGGCCATCGCTGCGTCTGTTCCGGCAGGCAATCCGGCCGCCTGCGCTTCCAGGTATCTGTATCCTGTCACCTTCGCCTTGGCCAGCGACCCTTCGCTGACATCCGTCATGATGACCTTCGGGCACCGTCCTTCGTCGCACAGAAAGACCGGAAGCTGGCCGTGGTCGGTACCGATGTCCGCCACCCGCTCGCCGTCTCTGATCATATCCGCGATGGTCTGTAGTCTGATGCTCAGTTTCATAATGGTAAGTGCGCCGCCCGTTGACCGGCCGGCGCATCGTATGGTTCCTTTCTGCGATTACTCGAGGAAATCCTTGAGCTTTTTGCTGCGGCTCGGATGACGCAGCTTTCTGAGCGCCTTCGCCTCGATCTGGCGGATACGCTCACGCGTGACGTCAAACTGCTTGCCGACTTCTTCCAGCGTGCGGGTCCGGCCGTCTTCGAGACCGAAGCGCAACTTGAGGACTTTCTGCTCCCTTTCTGTCAGCGTGTCGAGGACTTCCATCAGCTGTTCGCGCAGCATGGATCTGGCCGCTGCGTCCGCCGGTGCCGGAACGTCGTCGTCCGGGATGAAGTCGCCGAGGTGGCTGTCTTCCTCTTCACCGATCGGGGTTTCAAGAGAGACGGGCTCCTGCGCGATCTTGATGATCTCGCGGACCTTCTCGACCGACAGATCCATTTCCGCCGCGATCTCTTCCGGGGTAGGCTCACGGCCGTACTCCTGGATCAGCTGGCGCTGGACGCGCATCAGTTTATTGATGGTCTCAACCATATGGACCGGGATACGGATGGTACGCGCCTGGTCTGCGATGGATCTGGTGATCGCCTGACGGATCCACCATGTCGCGTAGGTCGAGAACTTAAAGCCTTTTCTCCAGTTGAATTTGTCGACCGCCTTGATCAGACCGAGGTTGCCTTCCTGGATCAGGTCGAGGAACAGCATGCCGCGGCCGACGTAGCGCTTGGCGATGCTGACGACAAGACGCAGGTTGGCTTCGCACAGTTTCTGCTTCGCCTCTTCATCGCCCTCTTCCATGCGCTGGGCGAGTTCCACTTCCTCTTCACCGGTCAGGAGCGGCACCTTGCCGATCTCCTTCAGGTACATACGGACAGGATCGTCCACCGGAACGGTCTTGGGCAGCGTGCTCTCAAGATCCACTTCCTTCTTGCCGCTCTCATCGATTTCGATCGCATCGTCGGGAACAGTATCCTCGTCCTCTTCCTCGATCTCGTTGAGTTCATAGTCATCCGGGGACTCCTCGGAGACAATCTCGATGCCGCCGCTCATCAGCGCCTCATAGATCTCCTCCATCTCGTCCTTGTCCATGTCGACCGCTTCGAGGTGCTCGCCGATCTCGCCGTAGGTCAGCGTCTTTTTCTTGGCCAGCGCCTTGAGTTCGCGGATATACTCCTCTTTGGTCTTGCGGTTTTCTTCCTCGCCGTCATCGGCGCCGTCCGCCTTCATGTCCGCTTCCTGCTCAGCGATCAGCTTTGCAAGTTCGTCCTGTTCTTTCTTCGTTCTCTTTTTCTCAGCCATTGGTTGGCCCCCCTAATTCTTTAACTGCTTCTGCACGTCGATCAGTTCTGCTGTGATCCTATCGACTTCTTCCTTATTCACCGTTTCGTCCGCCAGTGCCAGGCGGTCGATCAGGTCCTGCTCCTTCTTTCGGAGCATTGCTCTTTTTGCTTTTGTGAGACAGTCTCTGTAAGCGCCCTGCGGATCGGCCGGTGCGGGCATGCCGTCCCGGACCGAGAGGAACGCCTGCTGGTCCTGTTCGTCGAGCTGTTCCAGGACCGCCCGTTCATCGAGCTGTCCCGGCGCCGGCGTATCCACCGTACTGCCTGCAGCCCCCGCATTCCCGGCGCGCGCTTTCTGCATCGCCGCGGCAATCATCTGTCCGCTGTCGCTTTGGATGGCGTCTTTCCATTCCGCTTCCCGGTCAAGGTACTCCTGCTGCGTGAGGAACACCTTGATGAGCAGTTTCTCTGTCTGATCCATCGGTGTCCTGACCGTTCGCTCTTCCGGCTCCTGTCTGCGCGGGGCCGGAGCGCGCTCTTCGCGGCTTCCTTCCATCTCCCTGCGGATCGCATCCCGGGAGATGCCGTACCGGTCGGAGAGCTCTTTCGTATACATATCCGCCTCGACAGGCCCGAGCCTTGCGAGGACTCTCGCCGCATCCACCAGGAAAGCAACTCTTCCCCGGTCAGTCGAAAGGTCGTGCTGCCCCTCGAGGTATTTGATCTTGTAGTCCGCATACGGCAGAGCTGCATCCATCAGGTCGAGGAACGCCTCCTTGCCGCGCTGTTTGATAAAGTCATCCGGGTCTTTGCCTTCCGTGACGTGGAGCACACGCACATCCATGCCTTCTGCCTGGAAGATGTCCATGCCGCGCAGCGCCGCCCGGATGCCGGCCTCGTCGCTGTCGTAACACAGATACGCATTCTTCGTATAGCGCTTGAGCAGGCGGACCTGGTTTTCTGTCAGCGCCGTCCCGAGCGAAGCCGCTACGTTATGGACGCCGCCCTGATACAGCGAGACCGCATCCATGTAGCCTTCCACGAGGACGATCTTATCTTCTTTGACGGCTTCCGCCTTGCTCTGGTAGAGGCCGTACAGGTTGTTCTTCTTCTGGAAGACCGGCGTTTCCTGCGAGTTCAGGTACTTGGGCTGCCCGTCCCCTAAGATCCGGCCGCCGAAGCCGATGATCTTGCCGGCGGTGTTTTGGATCGGGAAGATCAGGCGATTCCTGAACTTGTCGTAATACCGTTTGCCGGACTGGGAGATGAGTCCCAGTTTCATCATCTTGTCTTCCGTGATGCCCTTTGCCTTCAGGGTGTCGTACAGTCCCGTCCAGTCGTCCGGTGCATAGCCGATGCCGAACGTATGGAGCGTTTCCTTGGTGAGCCCCCTGCCTGCCGCGTAGGTCAGGCCCGGATTTGGCCCTTTGCGCAGCTGCCGGTAAAAGTAGGCCGCCGCCTCACGGTTGATCTTGTAGAGCTCCTCGCGCTCGCCGTGGTCGCCCTTGCCCCACTCGACGGGAATGTTGTACTGGCTCGCCAGCTTCTCCACGGCCTCGGTGAAATCAAGGTTGTAGTACTTCTTGACGAATTCGATCACGTCGCCGCCTTCGCCGCAGCCAAAACAGTGGAAGTTCTGCCGCTGGTCGGACACCACAAAGGAGGGCGTCTTTTCCTGGTGAAAAGGACAGAGCCCTTTGTAGTTGATGCCGGTGCGCTTGAGCTGGACCACCTGGCCCACCACATCGACGATATTCACTTTTTCCTTGATCTCGTCAACTGTTCTGCTCATGAAAGGTCATCATTCCATTCTCTTTCCATTCACCCTTCCATAAGTCTTATACGACAGAAAAAAGCAATTTACTTTTTTCTTTTTTATGGAATCGCAAAATCCTACCAACCCTTGGGCATGAACAGATCGTTGTACAGGTTGATCGCAAAGCGGTCGGTCATCCCAGCCACATGGTCCTTGACCATCTCTTCGACGGAGTATTCCGCCGTCAGTTCATACAGATCCTGCGGCAGTTTGGATGGATATTCGCAGAAATAGTTGTACAGCGAGGAAATGATGTTTTCCACGTATTGCAGATCGGACGCCTTCTTGACGTTTTCGTTGAGATACACGTTCTCGAACATGAACTTCCGCAGTTCCCCCATGGCGGACAGCGCCGCTTCGCTCATGTGGATGGCGTCTTTGCCGTCGCTTTCGCGGATCATGTCCTTGACGAGATAGTCGATGCGCGCGCCGTGGCTCTTGCCGAGCTCTTTGACGCATTCTCTCGGCAGCATGCCGGCGGTGATAACGCCGCCGCGGATCGCATCGTCGATGTCGTGGTTGATATACGCGATGCGGTCGGCCGTCTTGACGATCTGCCCTTCCAGGGTGAACGGGATCCCCTTGCCATTGTGGTGCAGGATGCCGTCCCGCACTTCCATGGTGAGGTTCATGCCGCGCTCGCCGTGGTGTTCCTCCAGCAGGTCAACAACGCGCAGGCTCTGCTCGTTGTGCTTGAATCCGCCCGGATAGATCTCGTTGAGGATCTTCTCGCCGTTGTGCCCGAACGGGGTGTGCCCCAGATCATGCCCGAGCGCGATGGCCTCGGTCAGGTCTTCGTTGAGCCCCAGTGCGCGGGCGATGGTCCGCGCGATCTGCGAGACCTCGAGCGTGTGTGTCAAACGCGTTCTGAAATGGTCTCCTTCCGGTGCGAGGAAGACCTGCGTCTTGTGCATCAGCCGGCGGAACGCCTTGGAGTGGATGATGCGGTCACGGTCGCGCTGAAACGCCGTCCTGAGCTCGCAGGGCTCCTCTTCACGGGCGCGCCCCCTGCTCTCCGCCGCCTTGCAGGCGTAGGGAGAGAGGATCTCATATTCCTGTTGTTCACGTAATTCTCTGGTGATCATTTGTTCTCTGTGCTTTCTTTCCTATTCGCCGGGCAAAAAAGCGGTGCACCGCCGGATCAGACACCGGTGTGTCCGAATCCGCCTGCGCCGCGTTCCGTCTCATCGAGCGTGTCCGTCTGTTCCCAGTCGACGCGTTCATACGCTGCGATGACGAGCTGCGCGATGCGGTCTCCGTTTTCGATCGTGAAGGGCTCGCTGCCCCAGTTGATGAGGGCCACCTTCACTTCGCCCCTGTAATCGCTGTCGATGGTGCCGATGCCGTTGACAAGGCCGATACCGTGCCGGATGGCAAGTCCGCTCCTTGCGCGCACCTGCGCCTCATAACCGCGCGGGACCGCAAGAAAGATCCCCGTCGGGATCAGCGCGCGCTCCATCGGCGCCAGCGTCACAGGCACATCGAGATACGCCCTGAGGTCCATGCCCGCGGAGCCTTCCGTTTCATATGCCGGCAGGATGCCGGATTTGCTGATGATGCGTACGTTCATATTATTTCCCCTGTACCATGGTGCCGAGATCGAACTCCTTGTTCGTCACGGCGACGGCGCTGTAGCGGCCCGGGTCTGCGATCATCGCGATCGCTCTTCCCACCGCCTGCTGGTCCACCGCATCGATGGACGCGAGGACTTCATCCTGTGTCCTCACTTTGCCGAGCAGGATGCAGGTCTGTCCGATGCCGACCATACGGCCGTTGACGCTCTCCTGTCCGAAGATGTACGAAGACTTGATCTGCGTCTTCGCCTTGGCGATCTCTTCGTCCGAAACGCCCTTCTCGCCCAGCAGGAGCAGTTCCTCTCTGATCGCTGCGACAGCCTCGGCAATGCGGTCGTGGCTGACGCCGGCGTAGATGTTGTAGTAGCCGTCCTCGGAGAACGGGTTGCAGGACGAGTAGACGCTGTACGCGAGGCCCTTCTGCTCCCTGACGTGCTGGAACAGGCGCGAGCTCATGCCGCCGCCCATGATGCACGAAAGCACGCGGTGCGCGTAGTAGTCCGGGTCGCTGAGCCTGACGGTCCTCGCCGCCATGCAGATGTGCGTCTGCTCGATGTCGCGCGCCTTGACGGTGAACGCCGGCTCGAGTTCCTCGCTCTTGAGGATGGGCGATTCTTTGGTCTCCTTGAGGTGCGCCAGTTTGCCCTCGATCATCTCCTCGACCATCTTCTCATCGAACTTGCCTGCCACCGAGATGACGATGCTGTCCTGTACATACTGATCCGCGAGGTAACCGGTCAGAGTGTCGCGGCCGATCGTTGCCAGGATGTCTTCCGTGCCGATGATGCTGTTGCCGTACGGCGAATTGCGGAACAGCAGCTCGCCTATCGTATCGTGTGCGTCTTCGTCCGGGGTGTCCCGGGTCATCTTCATTTCTTCATAGATCACCTGTTTTTCGCGCTCCATCTCCTGCGGATCGAACACGGATGCCGTGAACATATCGAGCAGGATCTCCAGCCCCTCTTTGAAGTTGGACTCCAGGGACTTGAAGTAGTAGCAGGTCATCTCCTTGCCGGTGAACGCGTTCATCTGCGCCCCGATGCTCTCCATGTCCTCCGCGAGCTTCGCCGCGCTGCGGGTCTTTGTGCCCTTGAAGGTCATGTGCTCGATGAAGTGCGAGATGCCGGCAATCTCGGGGGTCTCGTTGACCGCGCCGGTGCGCACCCAGATGCCGATGGCCGCCGAGCGCATCTGCGGCATCTGCTCCGTGACAAGTGTGATATGTCCGTTCAGTTTTTTGATCTCGATCATGTGCTGTTTTTCCTCTTATTTTACTTCCTGCGGCGCATACAGATGGAACGTCGCCAGGGCGTTGACGGAGAACGCTTCATAGGACTGCTCCTGTCCGCGCTCTTCGCTCCAGTACCGCTGAGTGAACCGCTCCAGCATCTGCGCTTCGCTGAGCCCTTCCGCATACATGGACTCGATGAACGCCCGCTCGTCATTGGCGGCATTCTCAAAGGCATCCCAGTAGCCATCTATATAGTCCGCCGGTGCAATGCCGTAATGCGGAGAGAAGATGCGGGCTGCCTGATAGGCGCGGCCTCTTGCAGAGGCTGCCATCGCATCCTCGTAGCTTGTGAGGATCGCAGGTTCGTTCATTCCGATGCCGCTCATGACGCCCGTCGACTCGCAGGCGAACAGGTAGTGCTGCGGCTCGAGCGCGAACATCATGGAGCATTTTGTGTGCCCTTTCGCTTCCATGCAGACGATGGTCTCTTCCCCGAGGCTGATCGTCTCGCCGTCCTTCACAGGCTTTGTGATGGCAAGACCGTCGACCGTTACTGCGCAGGCGTCCTCTCCGCCGAATGCTTCCGAGGAGACCTCGGCGAGTTCCTTTATCCGGCGCAGGGCGCTCTCCCTTGTGAAGACGTAGGCTGCGTACTCCGAGCCCACGACTTCCAGGTCCGGCCACGCTTTGCGCAGGTACGGCACCCCGCCCGCATGGTCGAAGTGCGAATGCGTCACGAGGCAGTAGTCGAGCGGTCTGTCGCCAAGAACCGCCTTGATATTGCGGACGAGTTTTTCCCCGTTGAAGGGCATCCCCGCATCGTACAGGGCCGTCTTTTCGCTGCCGACGATGAGATAATTCTCGCCGCCGTTGCCGCCGGTGACCCGGTAGATGTTTTCCGGGAAATCAAAGCGGCCGTCATCCGCGGTCGCTTGTGTGGTCTGGTTGATGCTGCCCAAAGGGGCTTTGCTGTCAGTCATAAAACGTACTTTCTCTTTCTTATTCCTCTTCTCTGTCGACCGCGAAGTGCATGATGAACTCGTCGATCTCGTAGTCCAGGCACCCGGTGAAGTCGTAGCCGTGCGGCTCGCCGTCGAGCTTTTCCAGTCTTGCCAGCGTCAGTGCATCGCGCAGCGGCAGGATCTTCTCGTGCCCGGTCTCCTGGCTGATGCAGGAGACTTCTGAGTCTCTCGTGTACCAGCGGTGGAACCGCGCCAGTTCCTCGGAGAAGTACACCTTGGCGCGCTCCTCTTCGCTCACGATCAGACCCGCCAGCGACCGGCTGATGTTGTCGAGCAGGATGTAGGCGTCCGTGCCGTCGTCAGGCATGGCGCGCTGCACCTCATCAAAATAGTTGCCGATCAGTTCGCTGACCGTGTGCGGATCTGTCTGCGTGAACAGCGCATAGAGCGTTTCCTCGGGAAGCTCCTCGTCGGTCTCCGCGATCTCGGCGAAATTCTCAAAGTACTCGAACTCGGACGGGTCATCCAGTTCCAGCAGTGCCATCAGTTCGTCCAGTTCCATAGTCGTGTTCCTTTCTTATTGCTTCAGCTGCATCCCCTGCTGTCTAGACATCCAGATTCTTGAACGCGACCTTCTCGGCCTGGCCTTCGAAGATCCGGTCGATCATCGCGACGAAGTTGTCCGACAGGTCGCTCGCATAGAAGCAGTTTTCGATCTCCGCAGCGCTGCCGTCCGCAAAGGCGTTGCGGTCCTTCAGGATCTCTTCGACCGTATCCACGACCACCTCGGACGGATTGATGATCCGGAGATTCGGATGCATGCGGCGGATGTGGGACTCCACAAGCGGATAGTGCGTGCAGCCGAGGATCAGCGTATCCACGCGGTTTTCAAGGATGAAGTCATCCAGATAGTGATGGATGGTCAGATCCATGATGTCGCTGTTGATGATGCCCTCTTCGATCAGCGGCACGAATGCCGGACACGCCAGCTCGTGCACCTCGATCTCGTCGTCATGGGCGTGAATGAGCGATTCGTAGGCGTGGCTTCTGATCGTCGCCTTGGTGCCGATGACCCCGACCACATTATCCAGCGCGCAGATGCGTGCGGTGCGGGTCGCCGCCGGCTCGATGATCCCGACGATCGGGATATGCGGATGGCGCTCGCGCAGTACATCCAGACACGTCGCACTGATGGTGTTGCAGGCGATGACGATCATCTTGACGTCCTGCTCGACCAGAAAGTCCGAGATCTGGCACGCGAAGTTCGTGATGGTCTTGGGGGTCTTGCTGCCGTACGGGGTCCTGGCGGTATCGCCGAAGTAGATCACCTTCTCGTTGGGAAGGTGCTTCCGCAGGTACGGAATGCTCGTCAGACCGCCGAGGCCGCTGTCAAAAAATCCAATGGGTCGGTTGTCCATATATTCTCTCCTTGCGCATAAAATGCTATAATATTTTACATCAATCCACATGAGGTGTAAACAAGGAGGCACAAGGTGCAGACCATCACATCAAGAAACGAGATCGACCCGAAATACAAATGGGATCTGGCCAGCATGTACGCGGACAGCGCGGCATGGGAGGCAGACCTTGCAAAGGTAAAGGCGCTGGCGGAAGAGCTCACCGGCTATGCCGGAAGACTCGGCGAAAGCGGCGCCGTTCTTTTAGAATCGCTCAGCAAAAAAGACGACATGAACCGCCTGCTCGAAAAGGTCTTCGTCTTTGCACGGATGAAGCGCGACGAGGACAACGCCAATGAAGAGGCACAGGCTATGACCGACAAAGTCATGGCAGCCGCGGCGGCACTTGGTGCGAAGCTGGCGTTCTTCACCCCCGAGCTGATCGGGCTCGGCGAAGAGACGATCAAGCGATTCCTCGAAGAAGAGCCCGGCCTTGCCGTTTATCAGTTCTATCTGGAATGCGTCCTGCGCGAAAAGGAGCACGTCCTCTCCGACAGTGAAGAGGCCCTGCTCGCGCGCCTCAGCGAAGTGCTGGGCGGTGCGGACGATATCTTCACCATGCTCAACAACGCCGACATGGACTTCGGCGAGATCACGGGCGAAGACGGCGAGCCGGCCAAACTCACGCACGGCAGCTACATCACCTTCCTGCAGAGCAACGACCGCAGGGTCCGGCAGGAAGCATTTGAAAAACTCTACGAAAAGTACAAGAGCCAGATCAATACCATCGGCGCGACGTATGCGACCAGCGTCAAGACGGACGTGATCGGTGCGGATATCCGGCACTATCCTTCCGCAAGAGGCGCGGCCTGCTTCGCGGACAACGTTTCCGAGGATGTTTACGATAATCTTATTAAAGTCATTAGCGAGAACATCCCTGCTCTGCACAAGTATCTGGAAATCAGAAAGCGTGCGCTCGGCGTCGAGGACCTGAGAATGTGGGACATGTACGCCCCGCTCGTGAAGATCCCGCAGAAAACGATTCCCTACGAAGAAGCGCAGGCCATGGTCATGGAAGCGCTCCAGCCCATGGGCGAGCAGTACCTGAACGACCTGAAGCACGGCTTCGCGGACGGCTGGGTGGATGTCTACGAGACGCCCGGCAAGACCAGCGGCGCCTACAGCTTTGGCAGCTACGACAGCAAACCGTTCGTCCTGCTGAACTACAAGGAAACGCTCCAGGACGTCTTCACGGTGATCCACGAGATGGGCCACAGCATGAACTCGTTCTACACACGCAGAACACAGCCGTTCGTCTACGGCGGGCACTCGATCTTCACCGCGGAGGTCGCCAGCACCGTCAACGAGAACCTGCTGATCAAGCACCTGCTCGCCACGGAGACAGACCCGGAGATGCGCAAGTACCTGATCAACTTCCAGCTGGAAGGCTTCCGGACGACCGTGTTCCGCCAGACGATGTTCGCCGAGTTCGAGCACATCGTCCACAAGCACGTGGAAGACGGCGGCAGCCTGACCCCGTCCTGGCTGTGCGCGGAATACGACAAGCTCAACAGCAAGTACTTCGGACCGTCCCTCGTACACGATGACTATATCCAGTACGAATGGGCTCGCATCCCCCACTTCTACAGCGCATTCTACGTATACAAATATGCGACCGGTTACTCCGCAGCGGCGGCGATCTCCGATCTGATCCTTAAAAACGGGCCGGACGACTACCTCAAATTCCTGGCCTGCGGCGAGAACGACTACCCGGTCGAGCTGCTGAAGATCGCGGGCGTGGATATGAGCCAGCCGGCGCCGATCGAATCCGCGATGCGTACATTCTCCGCTCTGGTGGACGAACTGGATACGCTGCTGTAGTGTGTAACAGCGGCTGTCAGCCGGTCGCCCTCCTGCAACTGAAAACGTTGCGCTCGGGCTGGACCGTTTGCGCCGCTGTAGCAAGCAACGTATCCCATACCATCTTCGAACTTCAACTGAAAGGACGTTATCTCATGAACAAGCGCTCTATCGCGATCTATACAAATGAAGACCGGTACTCCGAGGAGACAACTTCCAATCTGATTGCGAAACTGGAGGCTGGCGGCTATGCAGTCACCCGCGAGCTGACGGAAGACGTCGTCCTGCTGATCTGCATCGGCGGCGACGGAACGACGCTGCGGGCGATCCACAGCTACGACTTCCCGGAAGTGCCGATCGTCGGGATCAATACCGGGCATCTCGGATTTTTCCAGGAGATCCGCCCGGATCAGGTCGACGACTTTATCGAAGACTTCAAGACCGGCCGCTACACCCTGCAACCGATCACAGCGGTGCAGGCAGAGGTGGAGACGGCGGATGAGCGATTCCTCTACAAGGGCATCAACGAGATCGTCGTGCGCGGCAGCAACGCCTACTCCACGCACCTCAACATCTCCATCGGCGACAGTTTCATCGAGAAGTTCAGCGGGGATGGTGTCCTGATCGCAACCTCGACCGGCAGTACCGCATACAACTACTCGCTGGGCGGCAGCATCGTCGACCCGCGGCTCAAGCTTCTGCAGGCGACTCCGATCGCGCCGATGAACACGACGGCGTACCGATCGTTCACGTCGAGCATCCTGCTTCCGCCCGATCTGGAACTGGTCATCGAGCCGGAGAATGAGCGGCACCACGAGACCAAGATCATCAACGACGGGAATGAGCACATGTTCATCGATGTCAAGCGCATCCGGGTCGAGTTGTCGGATACGGTGACGAAGCTGGTGCGGTTTGAGAGCTACGACTTCTGGAATAAGGTCAAGACGAAGTTCCTATAGACTTTTCCTGCGGGTAAAGCCATCTGTATGCAGGGACACGCTTCCGCTAATGCTCTACGTTCGCGCTGCTAGCCGAGCAAAGCTCGGGCATCGCTAGCAGAGACTCTGCCTAGCCGCTCATACTTCGCGGGGCAGAGTGCTCGCTCGCAGCGGTACTAAGCTCTGCCTTCGCGATGCTCGGCAATCGCTAAGTACCGGCGGCTCGCAATTGTCCTGCACACAGATGGCTTCACCCGCTTAGAATATTCAATACGACACTTACATGAGAGAATTCAAATACATAGTTACAGCTGAAGATATCGCGGAGGGCCTCGACATCCGGACCATCCTGCGGAGACGCTTTACCTTCTCCGCACGCCTGCGCTCCAAGATCAAGAGAAACCGCACGGTCTACCGCAACGGTGAGCAGACGGCGGTCTGGATCAAGCCTGATGAGGGCGATGAGATCATGGTCTCGATCCCGGACGAGACGAGCTACTTCGAGCCGGAGGATGTCCCGATCTATCCGCTCTTTGAGGACGAAGACCTGCTGATCATCAACAAGCCGGCGGGCTACACGGTCCACCCCACCCGCGGGCACAAGAGCGGTACCATCGCGAACGGCGTCGCCAAGTACATGCTCGATACGAATCAGAGCTTTAAGATCCGCTTTATCAACCGCCTCGACATGGAGACAAGCGGCGTGCTGCTGCTCGGCAAGAATCAGCTCGCCCAGGGCGAAGTGATGAAGCAGATGAAAGCCGATACCGTGACCAAGTTATACCGGGCGATCGTGCACGGCATCCCTGAAGAATCGCAGGGCGTCATCAACGAAGCCCTCGCCTACCACCGTGACGGCAGCTTAAAGCGCGTCGTGGAAGATGACGGCAAACCCTCGGAAACGCACTACCGCGTCATCGAGACCTTCCCCGCCGTTCCCGGTGCGGACGCAGCGGATGCACTGGCGCAGGCGTTTTCTCTGGTAGAGCTGGATCTGAAGACCGGCCGCACCCACCAGATCCGCGTCCACATGGCGCACATCGGATGTCCGGTCGCAGGAGACAGCCTCTACGGCGAGATCCTGAACCCGGAGCAGCACGAACTGCCGCCCGCAGCAGAAGATGAAGAGGTCAATTACCGCGACCTGCCGCCCCGCGTCTCCGTGGACGCCCCGCTGATCGGCCGGCAGGCGCTGCATTCCTACTTCACCGCATTTGATCACCCGGTGAGCGGCGAGCGCATCGAAGTAACCGCCCCGCTGCCGGAGGATATGGTGCAACTACTTGAAAAACTGCGCCAAAGACGGGCGTAGCACACCGGCACCACCGAGGAGAAAACAGTATGTCAAAAGAGAAGAAAACGAATGCCATGCGCATTCTGGAACAGAAAAAAGTCCCCTACACGCCGCACTTCTATGAAGATACCGGAGCCGTAGCGGGCGTCGATGTGGCCAACGCACTCGGCGAGCCCGTCGAGCAGGTCTATAAGACCCTCGTGACCGTCGGCAAGACCGGCGAACACTACGTCTTCGTCATTCCGGTCGCGGATGAACTGGACCTGAAAAAAGCGGCCAAAGCCGCCGGTGAAAAGAACATCGCCATGATCAAGTCCAAAGAGCTCCTGCCGCTGACGGGATACATCCACGGCGGCTGCTCACCGGTCGGCATGAAAAAGGCCTTCCCCACCTTCTTCGACGAGACGATCCTCGGTCTTGAGAAGATCTTCTTCTCCGGCGGCCGGGTCGGCTTCCAGGTGGAAGTGGCTGTTGCCGACATCGGGAAAGTAGTCAACTATCAGACAGCAGATCTGACGGTTGACTAGCTTTGATGCTAATGCAACAGTTGTCTGATTACTTCGACTTCATATTGACATATTCCCTCTTTCAGATACTATTTAGTTAAGGATGTCGTCTGTTCCGTAAAAAGAGCAGGGCAGACGTCCCTTTTTTTCTCCTAAAACTGGCAATATATGTAATTTTCGACGGCCGCGGAAAACGGTCTGGCGTCATTGGCGTACATACCTGCGCGAAGGTATGGCACGGCAGCGTCATCCGGCATCGTTTGCCAGAGATATGGGGAGCGCGCAAAAAAGGGACATCGAAACTTATCTTTCTAATTGTGATAGAAGGAGGGCGTCATGGAAAAGAGCTTATTCTATCCGTTAGATCAAGAAGGGTTAACGACACTCCAAATTCAATACGATTGGAAAACCGGAGATGTCTATCTCTCGGCTTCCAAGGATTGGGACGAGAACCTGGACTGGTCTCGCTACAACCGTGACTTCTATGTGGAGAGTATCAAAACGCATGATGCAAGATACCTCAACGAACAGGAAGTCTGGGGAATCTTCGAGAAGTACGATACCAAGGACTATCTCGAAGAAGTCATTGAGTTGCTGCGGCAAGGAAAACACTTTGGCATTACCTGCTACTGGAACAAGGCATTGGACATCAAGTTCATGGGTAATGTACACAGCCGGCGCCGCGGGATCAACAATGGCAAACACGCCACCCTAGGTGGCGGCATCCGGCGTCACAGCAAGGACGATCCGGAACTGGAAGTTATCATTGACGGTCTGAATCTGGGACGGGCGATGTCCTACAAGAATGTAGGCGCTGACCTTCCCATGGGTGGTGACAAAGTAACGGTCATCATGGATGAGCTGGATCTGAACAACATGCAGCAGATCGGCTATCTGGCATTCGCGCTGGATTCCATGCGTCAGGAGACTGGCCCGGATACGGGCTTCCCCCCTGCCATGACAGATGCCATGATCGACAACGAGTACAGTTATCAGTACACTTGCGGGCCCAACGGGCCTCTTGGGAGTTCCGGTCCCCCCACTGCCTACGGCGTCTTTATCTCGCTGGTAGAAGCGGCTAAATTCCTGGGGGACGACGGTACGATGGATGGTTGGTCTTTCTCTGTCCAGGGCCTCGGTGAAGTAGGCGCTGCCTATGTCAAAGAGCTGGCTGAAAAAGTCCCCAACGTCAAGATCATCGTTACGGACATCGACCAGAAAGCTGTCGACGCCTGTGTCTCCGAATGGCAGGCCAAGGGCATCGATATCAAAAGCTGCGATCCGGACGAGATCCTCTATCAGGAGGTCGACGTTGCCGGCCCGTTCGCAATGGGCGGCGTCATCTACGAGGAGATGATCCCAAAACTCAAGTGCAGGATAATCTGGGGCTCTGCGAACAACCAGATCCGTGCCAGCAGTGTTGAGGAAGAGATCCGTGTCGCCAAACTGCTTGAAGAAGCAGGCATCCTGTTCCAGGCTGACTGGTACCAGAATGCTGGCGGTATCATCTTCGCCTGGGAAGAAGTCTGCAACCAGAAAGCCGCAAAGCTTGACAGAGTCTATCAGGCCATCTCTGAAACCCTGCCGCGGCAGACAAGAGAAAACCTGGCAGAAGCCAAAAAACTCGGCATCACACCGACGGAGAATGCATACCGCAAAGCCAATGAAAGCCTCTTTGGCCCTCTGCCTTTCGACAAGTAGGAGCTGTTTCTCATAATAACGCGTTATTAAAAAACCCCCGATCCCGCAAATGGGACCGGGGGTTTCCCATATTTGTTTTTATACCGGATAGACGCAGTCTTCTTCGTCCAGCAGGCTGAAGTCCAGCTTGTAGTCGCGCTCTGCTCTCTTCTTGAAGAAGTCCGGAGCGACCTGCGGGAAGAACGCCTGGGTCAGGGCATCCTCTTCCTGCTTCATGAAGCCGGCGCAGTCGCGGCGCGCCTGTTCCATTTCGGGCTCGAGCAGGTCAGCCGGTCTGCAGGTGATGCGCTCTTCGTCGCCGAGGATCTGGTGGAACAGTTCATCGGAGATCGGCACAGTCGTGCGGCCGTACTTGCCCTGAACGAGGTCTCTTGCTTCCTTCGGGACCATCTTGTAGCGCTCGCCGGTCAGGACGTTCAGAACGGCCTGGGTGCCGACGATCTGGCTGCTCGGTGTAACGAGCGGCGGATAACCAAAGTCTTCGCGGACTCTGGGAACTTCCTTGAGCACTTCTTCGAACTTGTCCATCGCGTTCGCTTCGGTCAGCTGGGAGACCAGGTTGGACAGCATGCCGCCCGGTACCTGATACAGCAGGGTGTTGATGTCAACGCCCATCAGCTTGGTGGACATCAGGCCGTTCTCGATGTACTTCTCGCGGATCGGCTTGAAGTGTTCGGAGACCTTGTTGAGCATTGCCATGTCGAGACCGGTGTCATACTCGGTGCCTGCGAATGCAGCAACGATCGGCTCTGTCGGCGGCTGGCTGGTGCCCTCTGCGAACGGGGAGATCGCGGTGTCGACGATGTCAACGCCCGCCTCTGCAGCCTTCATGTAAGTCATGCTGCCAAGACCGCTGGTCGCGTGGGTGTGCAGTTCGATCGGAATGGAGAGGTTCTGTTTCAGAGCCTTGACCAGTTCGTATGTGCCGTACGGATCGAGCAGGCCTGCCATGTCCTTGATGCAGAAGCTGTCCGCACCCATCTGCTCGATCTCTTTACCGAGCTGGACGAACATCTCCGGTGTGTGGACCGGGCTGATGGTGAAGCTGACGCAGCCCTGTGCATGGGCGCCGTGCTTCTTGGTGGCCTTGATCGCAGCTTCGAGGTTGCGGGTATCGTTCAGAGCATCGAAGATACGGATGATGTCCATACCGTTGGCGACCGCTCTGTCGACGAACTCTTCGACGACATCGTCTGCATAGTGCTTGTAGCCCAGCAGGTTCTGACCTCTCAGCAGCATCTGCAGCTTGGTCTTCTTGACGCGCTTTCTGATCTCACGCAGTCTGTCCCACGGATCCTCATCCAGAAAACGGATGCATGCGTCGTAGGTCGCTCCGCCCCACATCTCGAGGGCGTTGTAGCCGACTTCGTCCATGGTCTCCAGGATCGGAATCATCTCATCCGTTCTCATCCTGGTCGCGATCAGCGACTGATGACCGTCGCGCAGTACCGTTTCGGTGATCTTGACTTTGCTCATTGTTTCCTCCGTACTTGTTGTATTCTTATGCGATGGCGCTTTGTTTTCGGTGTTTTCCCGCCTTCTGCGCCATTTTAGACTATAAACACAAATATTATAGCGGGAAAGCGTTGCACTTTCAACGATTTTTTATCGTGCGTCGTATTCTTTCAGGAATCGCTCCACGAGATCGACGTCCGACGTGACCGGCACGTACTCGAGCCCGCGCTTCTGCCTGGTCTCTCTGCCCTTTGCCAGCACCAGAATGACCGCTTCTTCCTCTGTATCGAAGATGGAATGGCGAATCGCCTCTTCCCTGTCCGGGATGATCTCGTATCTGCCGCCCTCTTTCTCCACATAGACCGCGATCTCTTCGCTGATCTTCACAACGTCCTCTTCCCCGGGATCTTCTTCCGTCAGGATCGTGAAGTCCGCTCTTCGTCCGGCGATGAGGCCGAGTTCCTCGCGGCGGTCGTACGCCTTGCCGCCCGGGCAGCCGAAGACGACGTAGACCGGCAGGCCTTTGTAATCGCGCTCCACCGCATCAAACAGCGCATTGTAGCTCATCGCATTGTGCGCGTAGTCGACGAGGACGATCTTCTTCTCCGCCTTGTCGGTGAAGACTTCCATGCGTCCCGCAACGCGCGCCTTGAGCAGGCCTTCGCGGACCGCAGAGACCGGGATATCCAGGATCATGGACACCGTGACAGCGGCCAGCGCGTTCTGCACATTGAACACGCCGGGCAGGCAGATCACGAACTCCTCGTCCATCCCGCCGCCGCGCACGCGGAACGTGATGTCTTTCTTGCCGGCATGGATGTCGTAGCCGGTGATCATAGCGTGCGGCTTGGTCAGAGATGCCAGCACCGCCTTCTTGGCAGCTGCTTCTGCGGCGGCCTTTGCCTTCGCGCCGAGCGCTGCGCCGTCATTTTCTGCCGCTTCGCCGGTCTGCGATTCCTCGATCGTAAAGGTGTAGATCCGCTCGACGGTCTCGCTCTTCTCCGCCTCTTCCAGCGCCCTCTTCCAGTGCGTCTGGTCCATGTTGATGACCGCATACCGCGTCTGCGCAAAGAGCTTCATCTTGGCGTTCACATAGTCTTCCACGCTGGGGTGCTCGACAGCGCTGATGTGATCCTTGCCCATGTTGAGGAAGACGCCGACGCCAAAGACTACGCCGTAGGTGCGGTCGTACTTGAGCGCCTGGCTGGAGACCTCCATGGTCATGTGAGAGATGCCGTGCTCCGCCGCATTAAAGAATCGCCTCTGCAGTACGATCGCTTCCGGGGTCGTCAGATGAGACTCTTCACGGATTACACCGTCGTAGTTGTCGATGCTTGAAAGGATCGCACTCTCCGGACGCATGGTCTTTGCGAGGTGTGTATCCAGGATGCTCTTGATGAAGTACGCCGTGGTGGATTTGCCCTTCGTGCCGGTCAGACCGACCACGTGCAGGCGCTTCCAGGCGTCGTTGTAGAACAGGCAGCCCGCGATCGCCATCGCCTTGCGGATGTCCGTAACGATCAGTGCCCGCACCGGCGGGATCTCCCGTCCGTCCTTTTCAGCCGGCAGTTCGTAGGCCGTCTCCGACACGTAGCAGTGCGCGCCGGCGATGACGGCGTCCGCCAGAAAGTCCGCCTTGAAATGGACGCCTTTGCAGAAGAACAGCGTTTCTTCGGCTGCTTCGCGCGAGTCGAACGTCACAAGACGCACGGTGCTGTCGTCGGGTGCATTGTCCGGGCAGAGCGATGCTTTGAGGATCCCTGCCTTTTCAAAGGCGTCTTCATATTGTTTGAGTGTGTAGAATTCCTGCATTTTTTCTCTCATCTCCTACTCATGGCGGTCTGCACGGGAGCCGCCGGGTTTTCAAATGTGCGCCGCAGTCCTGTCAGCCTCTGCGCAGCAATCAAAGACAGCAGAGACGCTTCATCTCTGCTGCCGTGGGTTTCTTAGTATCTGCCGGGCACGTAGCTCTCGCCGTAGATGCGGCCTGTGAGCATGTCATAAAACGCCATCTGCGCAGTCGTGATATAGGCGACCACGACAGAGGTGGCAAAGCTGGCGATGTAGCTGACGATCTGCAGCACTACGATGCTGGATGTGAACATACCGAAGATCGCACCGAGAATCGCGCCGGGGATGGCTGCCAGAATGAGCCAGCCGATGAAGGAAAGCGTCAGCAGGAACAGCTTGCCCTTGTTGCCCTTCATCATAAACTTGCTGCGGTTGAGGCAGTCGCGAATGGGCAGCGACGGATTGTCGACCTGCACCATGAACGCCATCGCATAGCGGAAACCTGCGATGATCGCGAGGACGGGCCCTGCGATCGGGATGAGCGCCCACAGGAAGATCCAGAGGCACATCCACAGGAACAGACCCAGCGTCTTGCCGAAGAACTCAAAGCCGCTGAACAGATCGCCCAACGTCTCCTTGCCGCGGCGGAACAGGATCAGGAAATATGCCGTCATGCCGAATGTCAGCGGACCGGTCACCAGCAGTGAGTAAATGCCGGACAGCGGCGATGCCTTGATCATGACGGCGTCGAACTCCGGACCAAGGTCTGTGTAGCCGAGACTGCTCATATAGTCGGTGAGCGGCATGGAGATGCCGAAGAGTCCGTCGATGATGCCGTTCGGGATCGAAAGCAGCAGCACGATGATGTACGCTGCCACGGAAGCCATCAGCCATTTGCCGCGCAGGGCTTCTCTGGCCATGCGGCGCAGGTTGTAGCAGCTCTCCAGGATGATCCTGTTCTGCGGGGGCTGACCGAATCCGCCGTTGTTGAAACCGTTCGGATCGTAGCCGCCCTGACCGTTGTTGTAGTTCTGGTAGTTGTTCTGGCCGCCCTGGAAGTCGTTCGGGTTGTACTCGTAACCGCCGGGGCCGGGCTGTCCGTTATAGCCGCTCTGCTGGCTGTTCGGTGCTTCGGTGAAGCCGTTCGGCTGTTCGTTCTGATTGTTGAAGTTGTTGTTGCCGTCGTTTTGCATAGCGATCCCTCAAATCTTCATCATTCCATCCACTGTAACTGTTTGTCCGGCGATCACTCGTCCATGCCGGGAAGCTTTTTCTCCTTGCGCAGGATGCCGCGGACCATCTCCAGAAGATCCTCGTCGATCCGCTGATCCAGCTCGACATCTTTGACCGCCGGGATGGCTGCCATGATCGTCGGCTTGACCACCTCTTCCATTGTGACTTCCGCCGCCATGCAGGATGCGCAGTCGCCGGTGAGGCCGATGTAGGCGATCCCGTCTTCTGTATATTCATTGAGAACAGCACCGCCAAAGTGCTCACTCAGGATCGGATTGACCTTCTCTTCGAGAACGTTCCGGATCATTTTTTCAGTTGCATCACTCATGATGTTCCTCCCTTATCCTTACGAAATCTTATTATACAATAAAAGCACGCCTTCATACAAGCAAATGCACGGCTTCAGGAGGCTGCAGGCTGTCATAATTTTGCACTCGCCGCAGGGACAGGGTATAATAGATGTATATTGGAATCGCTCAGCAAAAGGAGAACACTATGCAGCGCTGCATCATCATCACATCGTATCTGAACGGTAAGATCCGCGACCTCGTCGACATCATGGAGGACGACTTCATCCTCTGTGCGGACGGCGGCTACAAAGTCGCGAAAGACGAAGGCATCGTCCCCTCGCTCGTCATCGGTGACTTCGACAGCAACCAGAACTTAAAGCGGGAAGATATCCCGGACGATATCCCCGTCGAGACACATCCGGTCATGAAAGACCTGACCGACACCGGGCTTTGCCTCGAGTATGCCATCGAAAAAGGCTACCGCAACATCATGATCCTGGGCGGATTTGGCGGACGCGAGGACCACACCGTCGCGAACCTGCAAAACCTGTTCTACTACGCGAAGGACGGCGCCCTCATCATGATGATCGACAAACAGAACGTCGCCTTCCCGCTCATCGACAGCGACATCCTGATCCCCGAGCGCAAGGGCTGGACGATCTCCGTCTTCTCGCACACCGAGAAGAGCTACGGCGTCACGATCAAAGGTGCGCTCTACCCGCTCGAAGACCACGTGCTCGACAACGACTTCCCGCTCGGCGTCGGCAATTCCGCCGTGGAGGACGAAGTCTACATCAAGGTCGAACGCGGCGCCCTGCTCGTCATGATGGGGCTGGACGATCAGGCCTAAGCGCAGCTTTCCGCCTGCGCCCTTGAAAGATGCCTCGCTGCATGATATAGTTAATATGTTGTGATAAAATTAACAAGCAAGGCGGTTCGTTTGCGAATCGCCTTCCATACAGATAGAAAGGAATCGCCATGTACACAATGCTGAAAAAAGAAGTCAATGAAGGTCTGGCCATCGTCACCATCGACCGCCCCGAAGCGCTGAACGCGCTGAACAACGCCCTGCTGCAGGAGCTCAAGGACATGTTCACCGAACTGCGGGACGATGACGAAGTCCGTGCCATCATCCTGACCGGCGCCGGCAAAGCGTTCGTCGCAGGTGCGGACATCGCGGCCATGAACGCTATGACCCCCATCGAGGGACGCGAGATGATGATCCTCGGACACAGCCTGATGGACCTCATCGAGGATATGGAAAAGCCCGTCATTGCGGCGGTCAACGGCTTTGCCCTCGGCGGCGGCTGCGAGCTGTCCATGGCGTGCGACATCCGCATCGCCAGCGAAAAGGCGAAATTCGGCCAGCCGGAGACCGGTCTTGGCATCATCCCCGGCTTTGGCGGCACGCAGAGACTGCCGCGCCTCGTCGGCAAGTCCATGGCGAAGTACCTGCTGTTCACCAGCGATGTGATCGACGCGGAGAGAGCTGAACAGATCGGCCTCGTCGAGAAAGTCGTGCCGGTCGGCGCCCTGATGGAAGAAGCTGAGAAAGTCGCCCGCAGGATCATGGCGAACGGCCCCATCGCGGTCGGCCTCGTTAAGAAAGCTGTCAACAAGGGCTATGACCTGCCGCTGCGCGAAGCGACCAGCCTCGAGATCGAACTCGAGACCGTCGCCTTCTCCACCGAAGACAAGACCGAAGGCATGACCGCTTTCCAGGAAAAGCGCGACAAGCACTTCCAGAACAAGTAGAAAGCAACACGGAAAATCCCGCTGCACGCATCAAAAAACAGCGCATGGACGGCCACACCGCACAGCGCTGTTTTTTATTATCCCCTGATACCATCCTTTTTCATCGCCAGCAGAGCAGCACCATAGTCCGGCTCATAGACCGGCGGAGCATAGATCATCCCCGATTCGCGGAGCCTCTCTGTAAGCGGACCAAGCAGCGGCTCGCCAATGCGGAAAATGCTGCCTGTCCCGCTGACCGTCACCTCTCCTTCAAATCTAAGACGCACCTTCAGTGCGGCTGCGATGTCAGACAGTTCCTTCGCCGCATCACGCACGATGATGTCCGCATACGGATCATTCTCTTCAAGAAGTGCGCTGCACACCGGCGCCAGGGAGGCGATCTTCGTCCTGTCAAGCCCCCACTTTTCGACGACCAGACTGATCAGTTGATCATCGCGGGCGATGCCCAGCGCCCCTTTTACTTGTTCATACAGCGCCGTCTTCTCATCCCTGCCGTCGCTTTGCCGCATGAACTCCTTGATCAGCCACCAGCCGATCCAGTAGCCGCCGCCTTCGTCGCTGCCGAGCGCATGATGCCAGCCGCCGCAGCGGGCGGACTCCCCGCAGGCATTGACACCATAGCCCATCGAGCCTGTCCCCGCGATGAGATTGATGCCAGGCTTGCCGGCCAGCGCACCTGCGTGCGCATTCTCGCAGTCGTTGCCGGCATCAAAAGGCACCGGCATTACTGTCTTTAGAACCTGATCAAGGCGCGCGGTGTCCGCCTGCACATCGCCGTATCCGGCGCAGCCGATGAACACGCGGCTGATGTCTGTCAGCGCTATCGGGCAGTCTGCATCAGCGCCGGCATTGCCGTTTGCCTTTTTCACCACTTCATGCAATCCGTCCAAGATCACCCCCGCGGCGCCTTCGTAGCCACACTGCAGATAATGGCTGGTCCCGGTCATATGCGCTCCAAGAATGCCGCCATCCTCTCCGCAGAGCAGAAACTTCGTCTTCGTACCGCCGCCATCCACACCGATATAGTATCTCTTCATCCTTTCTACCTTTCCTGATTACCTTCCGACAATGCTGCCGCTTTGCGCAGCGAACCGCGCTCGATCAGCCTCGTCGGGAAAAGCGTTCGCCGCACATGCGGGTCATCTCCGCTGATCATCTGGATCATCCTCCGCACTGCCGTCCGTCCGATATCGACTGTCGGGATATCGATCGTCGTAAGCGGCGGGACCATATGAGAGCTAAGCTCTACATTATTAAAGCCGATGACCCCCACATCATCCGGACAGCGGATGCCAAGCGAAAAGAGCGTACCGAGCACCACCTGTGCCAGCGAGTCGCTTCCTGCAAAGATCACATCAGGCGGCGATTCCATCGCCATCAGTTCCCTGGTCTGCTCCGAACACGTATCAAGATCCCAGCTGCAGTCCTTGACCAGTGCCGGATCATACGGGATATCCGCCTGCCGGAGCGCTTCCGTATAAATGCCAAACCGGATCGCATGCGCCATCGGCTCCTCCGGGGAGGCGCCGCTGATCATCGCGATCCTGCGGTACCCGCCGCCGAGCAGTCTGTGCATGACCTGCCAGTTCGCAACGCTCTGATCATATCCGACGTTATCAAACACATAATCCGGCTGGTTCTCATCGATAAAGAGCAGATGCGGCGTATGAGCGCGCAGCTGTTCGAGTGCCTCCTGGCTCACCTGCTCCATCAGGAATATGCCGTCCAGCTGTCCTGCGAGGAACTCGCCAAGTCCCTGCTGCTCCTCCAGATCCTGATAGGACTTTGAAATGACGATCTTAGCTCCGCTGGCCGCACATTCCCGTTCCATCGCCTGGATGATATCCGAAAAATACGGATCCGCGTATTTATCTGTTGTGTGTGCCAGCACGCAGCCAAACCGGTACTGTCTGTCCGTTCTGTCCGGTATATCGTATCCCAGTTCTTCCGCTGCCTGCAGAACCTTTGCCCGGGTGTCTTCTTTGACATGAAATCCAGGGTCATTCGATAGAACGCGTGATACCGTCGCGATCGATACGCCGGCAGCTTTCGCCACCTGTCTGATCGTAGCCATCTCATCTCCTCCTGCTTCTCGTTTGTTTAGTAAACATTATACAGGAATCGCTCCATACTGTCAACGTTTCCGTTTACAAACGATTAACAGGGCGATATAATGAAAAAAAGAGTTCAATTTGCCATTTTGTTTACTAAACATTCAGCAAAGCAATTCCATTTCCAGAACAGACATACAACTCACACAGTAAGAAAGGACAGCGCATCAACGAACATGAAGAAATTCACTTTTATCGGTGCCGGTTCTCTTGATTTTACAAGAGACCTGGTCACAGACCTGATGACCTTTCCCGCATTTGATGACTGTGAGCTGATGCTCATGGACATCGATGAAAAGCGCCTCGCCTATGCGAAAAAGGGTGTGGAGAAAGTCGTGCAGGCAGGCGGCCACCACGCGGTCGTCAAAGCGACAACAGACAGAAGAGAGGCACTCAAAGGCGCCGACGGCGTCCTGACAACGATCCTGCAGGGCGGCGTCGATGTTTGGAGATACGACGTGGAGATCCCGAAGAAATACGGCGTTGACATCTGCGTCGGTGACACCAGAGGCCCTTCGGGGATCTTCCGATTCCTCCGCACGGCGCCGGTGATGCTCGATATCATCCGCGACATCGAGGAACTCTGCCCGAACGCGGTCATCCTCAACTATTCCAACCCGATGGCCATGCTGGTCAGCTACCTGCAGGCGCAGACAGATCTGCAGGTGACAGGTCTCTGCCACAGCGTGCAGGGCACGGCGGCCATGCTGGCGGGCTGGCTCGGTCTCAAGCCCGAAGAGCTGCAGTACGAATGTGCCGGCATCAACCATCAGGCATTCTACCTCAAACTGCTGCACGACGGCAAAGATATGTATCCCGCCCTCTTCGAGGCGATCAAACGTCCGGAGGTGGCAAACGAAGAACCCGTACGTATCGAGATGTTCAAGTACCTCAAGTACTTCCCCACCGAATCCTCCGGGCACAATTCGGAATACAATCCGTGGTTCCGCAAGCGGCCCGACCTGATTGAGAAGTACTGCACGCACGGCACGGGCTGGAACCCGGGCGAATATGCGTACATTCTCAAAGAGTACATGGACCGCGAAGACACCTGGGAAAAAGAATACACGGACTGGCTTGCCTCTGACAAGATCAATCTGGAGCGCGGCGAAGAATACGCAGCAAATATCTTCAACGCGATCTACGGCGATCACGAGCCCTACCACTTCAACGCGAACGTAAGAAACAAAGGTTACATCACGAACATCGACGAAGGTGCCTGCGTGGAGGTCCCCGCCGTTGCGGATAAAAACGGCATCCATGTGCTCGGCAGTTATACCCTGCCCGCCCATATTGATGCGCTTGTCTCCCACTCCGCCAAGCTGGAAGAGCTGGCTGTACAGGCAGCGATTCTGGGCGATCCGGACCTCGTCTTCCAGGCGATCCTGCAGGATCCGCTCACCGCGAGCGTCTGCAGTATGGAAGAGATCCACAGCATGGTGCAGGAGATGTTCGAACAGAACGCCGCTTATCTCGGATATTTCAAATCCCTGAAAATATAAGTTACTGCTAAGCGATTCTTTTACCTAATGTATGTCAAGGAGGAGAAAATGAGTAAGAAGATCTTGGCTGTTGTCCTGGTACTTGCCATGACACTCGGGACGGTCTGCATGATGACCGGCTGCGGCAGCAGCAGTTCGGACGAAGCAACGCTGACCATCTGGACCCACAATGATGAAGACAGCTGGAACGAATCCTACCAGAGCATTGTCGATGCCTATATGGAAGAGCATCCGGATGTCAAAATCAATATTGAGTCCTTCCCGTATGATGAATACGAATCCAAAGTCCAGACCGCGCTGATGTCCAAAGAAGGCGGCGCGGACATCTACGAACTGTGGGGCGGCTGGGGCGTCGACTATGCACCCTCCGGCGCACTGCAGCAGCTCCCCGAAGAGATGGAGACCGAAGTCAGAGAAGAGTGCTACCCGAACACCTATGGTGCGTTGGAAGCAGACGGCGTCCTCTACGGCATCCCGATGGAATACAACATCGAGTGCGGCGGACTTGTTGTCAACAAGGCACTCATGGATGAAGCAGGTGTCAAACTGCCGGCTACGTGGGATGAACTCGTGGCAGCAGCGAAGAAAGGCACCGTCTCCGCGGACGGCGAAGTGGTTATCAAGGGATTTGACTTCGTCAACTGGGACGGCGTCATGTATCTGTGGACTTCCATGATCCTCTCGCAGGGCGGCAGCTACCTTAACGAGGACGGCACATTCAACGTCACCAGCGACGAAGCAAAGAAAGCCTGGGAAGAACTGGCCAAGCTTGTTACCGATGATAAAGTCACCACCCTGTCCGGGCTTGACGACGGCAGCGATATCGAGGGCTATCAGGAACTGTACGCAGGACAGGCTATGATGGTCCCCCGCGGCCCCTGGTGCCTGGCAGAAGGCATGAATGATTTTGGCCTTGAATACGGCAAAGACTTCAGCTATGAGAAAATGCCCTTCTACGGTCCCGAAGAAAAGTTTGCGACCGAGACCGGCTGGTCCATGGGCGTTGCGGCAGGCCTCTCCGAAGAGAAGCAGCAGCAGGCATTTGACTTCCTTGAGTACTTCTTCTCGGATGATGTGATCATGCAGCACAATCTGGCATGCGGCCAGATCCCGGCCAAGAAGGAAGTTGCGCAGAGTGAGGATTACCTAGCACGGTTCCCGTATGCAGAGCCGCTGGTCGGCATCCTTGACGGTGGCCAGTTCATCGGTGAATTCAACACTGACGTCTTCAAAGAGATCGTCAACAACGTCTTCAGTGCATACTGCAAAGGTCAGTACGACAGTACCGATGCAGCCCTGCAGGATCTGGAGGAGCAGCTCAACAATATGTAATCGCTGACTATAAGCAGGACAGGGAGATCCCTCTCTGTCCTGCTTATCATCATATTTCAGGCATTTGAATACCGACTTTCATAACGCACACAGATAGGAGAGCTTCCTGTGATCAAGAGTGACCGGAAATTCCTGCTCCTCGTGCTGATCCCGATCTTCATCGAAGCCATGATCTTCCTGGTGATCCCGATCCTCGGCACGATCGGCATTTCCTTTACAGACTACAACCCCATTGCCCACAAAATGGATCCCGTTGGCCTTGCGAACTACAAAGGTCTCTTTGATGACCCCAAGTTCGTGATTGCCTTCAAGAACACCTTGGTGTTCACCATTGTGGCTGTGGGACTTAACATCATCATCTCACTGACAACAGCATCCATGATCTGCCAGCTGAAGAGCAACAAGACAAGGAGCTTTTTCCGCATGATCGTATTCCTGCCCTGCATCGCCCCGATGGTCGCTTCGGCTGTCGTATGGGGCCGCAGTATCATGAATACCAAAACAGGCCTGCTCAATGAGATCATCAGGATGTTCGGCGGTCACGGCATCGCCTGGACCGGTGACGCCCAGTACGTCATGCTCTCCGTGATCATCTTCACCCTGTGGGCGGATCTTGGTTACAATATCATCCTCTTCTGCGCCGGCATTGACAGCATCCCGGGTGACGTCTACGAGGCGGCCGATCTCGACGGCTGCACCGGCTGGCAGAAGTTCCGCGGCATCACCCTGCCGCTTCTTGGCAGAACGACGACCTTTGTCGTCCTCATGACACTGATTTCCTACTTCCAGATGTTCGCCCAGTTCAGTGTCCTGCTTTTCAAAGACGGGCCGCAGAATTCCGGTCTGGTCCTGACAAGTTATATCTATAAGACCGCTTTCGTGTACAAGGAGATGGGATACGCCGCGGCGATCTCTGTCGTCCTCTTCCTGCTCATCCTTGTGGTGAGCCTTATCCAGCAGCGCGTCAATAAAGTGGATTGGGAGTATTAGTCATGAAAGAGATCATTGGAGGCAGCGATTTCAAGAAAAGGCTGCTCATATTCTGCATACTGCTCATCGTGTCGATCATCATCGTGCTTCCATACGTCTGGATGCTGTCCAACAGTTTCAAGACGACCATGGAAACGCTCACCGACCCGATGCACATCATCCCGCAGGAACCGACCACAGCGGGCTATGAGAAGGTCCTCACAAAGTCCCCCTTCTTCAGATGGCTGTGGAATTCCTGCTTTGTCACCGGCATCAACACGATCGTCATCCTGTTCACCAGCTCGATCGTGGGCTATATATTTGCACGTTTTAACTTCAAAGGCCGCAACTTCCTCTTCGCGATGCTGCTCTTCACCATGATGGTGCCTGCGCAGGTCACGATGATCACGACCTTCATCATCATCGACGGGGTCGGGCTGTACAATAGTGTGTGGGCCCTCATCATTCCCTCGTTTGTCAATGTCTTCGGCATCTACCTCTGCAAGCAGTACTGCGAGGAGATCCCGAAAGAACTCATCGAAAGCGCCAAAATAGATGGTGCCGGCAATTTCCGGATCTACTGGAACATCGTCATCCCGCAGATCCGCCCTGCGCTCGGTGCGCTTGCCATCTTTACATTCCTGGAGTACTGGAATGACTACCTCAACCCCCTGATCTACCTGTCGAGTACGGACAACATGACCCTCCCACTGGCGCTGAGTTACTTCTCTACCCAGCACTCGACAGACCTCTCCGCGACCATGGCGGCCTCCGCGCTGATCATGATCCCGGCAGCGATCGTCTTTATTATCTTCCAGAAGCAATTCATTAAAGGACTGGCTCTGACCGGCATGAAATAGTAAAGGAGAACCAAGTGATATTCGGATATACAGAAGAACAACTCAAAAAACTGAACGCAGCAGATACTGCGTCCGAAATCTTCCAGCAGCCTGCTACCTGGCAGAAGACGGTTATGCAGATCCGGGATAACTGGGATGCACTGCAAGCATTCGTCCATACCGTGACGGACCAGCCGGACTATGAGATCATCCTCGCCGGCGCAGGCACGAGCGAATACGTCGGCAACGCCCTGCGCCCTGCTTTGCTCCGCACGCACCACGGGCATGTCCAGTCCATCGCGACCACGGACATCACTGCAAGTCCGGAGGTCTTCATCGATCCGGATGTGCCCACCCTGCTCGTTTCATTCGCACGTTCCGGAAACAGCCCGGAGTCCGTCGGCACAGTAAGGGCGGCAGATAAACTCTCGGACAAAGTAAAGCACCTCGTCTTCACCTGCAACAAAGATGGTCACCTCGCACAGTGGGCGAAAGAAAGTGAACACTGCTTCGGCATTGTCCTCACGGAAGAGACCAACGACCGGAGTTTCGTTATGACCAGCAGCTTCACCAACATGTATGTTGCGGCACTCATGACCCTTTCCGGGGAAAAAGAAATGGATTTTGACGGAACGGTCCACGCCGCTGCAGACTTTATGGAAAACGGCTGGCAGCAGCTGCGCGACCTGCTTGAAAAGAAAGCACCGCAGCGGGCGGTCTTTCTGGGTTCTGATATTCTCAAGGGTATTGCACAGGAATCCGCACTCAAGATCATGGAGATCACCGGCGGTGATGTCATCGCGATCTACGACACGCCGATGGGCTTCCGGCATGGCCCGAAGTCTGTCGTCAATGAAGACAACCTGACGGTTCTCTATCTGTCAGATGAGCCGTATACACGGCGCTACGAGATGGATGTGCTTGCGGAGCTCGCAAGAGACCGCCAGGGCAGCACGATCATCGCTGTGACAGCAAAAGAAGACGCGAAGGTCAGCGCACTGGCAGATCTGACCATCACAATGCCGTTCGGGAAAGAAACTGAAAACCAGCGCCTTGCACCTGCGTATATCACAGTGGCGCAAACACTGGCACTGCTCTGTTCCCTGCTTACCGGACATACCCCTGACAATCCATGCCCCACCGGCGAGGTCAACCGCGTCGTGCAGGGAGTAACATTATATGAACTCTAGCAGCAAGGAAAAAGACATGAAAAAACAAGCGATACTGAAACTGACCCTGACATTTCTCATCGCCGCAGCGGCACTTGGCACCGGATGCGGACAACCCGGCAGCACAGCCACTGACCCCGCAGATTACGGCGACTATACAGGTACAGACGGCATGATCCATGTCTCCGCTGAAAGCGGCAGCGACACAGATGGCTGCGGCACAGAAGACAGACCCTTTGCCACACTGCCCTGCGCAGCGGCGAGTCTGGCGCCTGGCCGGACAATCATTGTCCATGACGGCACCTACGATGCATTCACCCTCACCAATACTGCCAGCGGGACGGAAGATGCGCCGGTTACGATCAAAGCGGCAGAAGGCGAATCCCCGGTCATCAAACCCACCGGTGACGGAGATGAAGCCATCGGGATCCACATCGTGAATGCCGAACACATCACGATCGAAGGCCTCGAAGTGGAGGGCGGCACCCACGGCATCTACTACGAGAGCACGCGGGAGCAGGGAGCGACACCTCTTACGGGCATCACCATCAAAGACTGCTCCGTCCACGGGGTCCGCGGTACTCACGGCATCTGCGTATATGCATGCAACGACCTGGCTCCGGTCAAGGATCTGACAATGACCGGCTGCGAAGTTTACGACTGCGAATGCGGCGACAGTGAGTCCACTGTCTTCAACGGCAACATCGACGGCTTTGAGATCAGCGGCAATCTGATCCATGAGAACAACAACATCGGCATCGACATGATCGGCTTTGAAGGCAATGCCGCACACCCGGAAAACGAAGACTTCGACAACCTGTACGACGCCGACTACGTCCGCAACGGCACCTGTCACGACAATATCGTCTACGGCATCAGTGCCGAAGGCAACGACGCCTACCTTGAAGATGGCGAGTACGACCTCTGTGCGGACGGCATCTACGTGGACGGCGGACAGGATATCGAGATCTACAACAACTTCGTGTTCTGCTGTGACATCGGCATCGAAGTCGCCACCGAGCACAGCCCGGAGGACAATCCCCTGTTCAAAGTTTCCGGCATCGATGTGCATGACAATGTGGTTGCCGGCTGTGAAGGCTGGTGCGGTCTGTGCTTTGGCGGATACGATGCGGACCTCGGATATACGGAGAACTGTAAATTTTACAACAATACTTTTATAGACAATGACACTCAGATCGGTGTCCAGCGCAGTAAAGACAACGAGGTCTACGGCAACCTGCTCGCCGGCGGCAGCACCGGCGTGGAGTATAACGAAGACTGCCGGCCGGAGGACCTTAACGGCAATGCGATTCATGACAATGTTGCTGCAGGCCTTGAGGAGAAAGACTCCTGGCGGGCAGGATATGGCAAAACATACAAGAGCACGGATGAATTGCTTACCGGATGGACCTCCCGTATAGAGGGCTGCGGCTCCTCCTTCGTGCCGGCTGAAGAATACGTCAAGATCTATGAGTCCTGGAGGGAAGACTAATGGCAGAAGTTGTTCTGAAAAACATCAAGAAAGTCTATCCGCACACAGCGGAGAAAGACAAGAAAAAGAAAAAGGCCAAACAGCCTCCTGAAAAGAAGTCCAACCTGCAGATCACGGAGGACGGCGTCGTCGCAGTCCAGCAGTTCAGTCTGGACATCAAAGATAAGGAATTCATCGTTCTGGTCGGCCCGTCCGGCTGCGGCAAGTCCACCACTCTGCGCATGGTCGCGGGGCTTGAGGAAATCACCGAAGGCGATCTCTATATCGATGGTGAACGCATGAACGATGTGGCCCCGAAGGATAGAGATATCGCAATGGTCTTCCAGAACTATGCGCTCTATCCGCACATGTCTGTCTACGACAACATGGCGTATTCCCTTAAAGTCAAGAAAACACCGAAAGATGAGATCGACCGCAAAGTGCGTGAAGCCGCAGAGATCCTTGATATCACACCCCTGCTGGACCGCAAGCCCAAGGCGCTGTCTGGCGGCCAGAAGCAGCGTGTTGCCATCGGCCGCGCTTTCGTCCGCAACCCGAAGGTCTTCCTGATGGACGAGCCGCTCAGCAATCTGGACGCCAAACTGCGCAATCAGATGCGCACCGAGATCATCAAGCTGCGCAGCAAGATCGATACGACCTTCATTTACGTCACGCATGACCAGACTGAGGCCATGACACTTGGAGACCGCATCGTCATTATGAAGGACGGCTTTATCCAGCAGATCGGCACCCCGCAGGAAGTCTTCATGCATCCTGCAAACATCTTTGTCGCAGGATTCATCGGTGTCCCGCAAATGAACTTCTTCCACGGCTGCCGTCTCAGCAAAAAAGACGGCGGCTATGCCGCCACACTGCTCGGGAAAGACTACGCTCTTTCCGCGGCGCAGAGCCACCTGCTTGCCGAAAAGAATGTTGCTGACTGCACCGTCACCATCGGTGTCCGTCCGGTCGACATGAAAGGTCATGCTGCGGAAGACGGCGATGCAGTGATCGAAGTCGCCGAAATGATGGGCAGCGAGGTGCACCTGCACATGACAAGGGACGGCGAAGACATCATCGCGATCGTCAGCTCTAGAGAAGCGGATCTGTCACAGTTTGAGGCAGGCAGAAAGATGGCGCTGCAGTTTGACCCGGCGGCCATGCATATCTTTGACAGTAAAACGGAAGAAAACCTGCTTCCATGTGCGGAGGAATAGACCATGACAACAAGACCCAATCCCATGCGCACTATGATGAACAGACGGCGTGCCGGAGAGAAAACCGGCATGCCCTCTTACTGTACTGCAAATAAACTGGTACTCGAAACGATCCTGAAACGATGTGCGGAAACGAAGCAGCCCGTCCTCATCGAAGCGACCGCCAATCAGGTCAACCAGTACGGCGGCTACACCGGCATGCGGCCGGCGGATTACTACCGTTGGGTGCGAACACGCGCGGAGGAGCTCGGCGCTGACCCGGATCTGGTCATCCTGGCAGGCGACCACCTTGGCCCCCTCACCTTTGCGGATCTGCCGGAGGAGCAGGCGATGCAGAAAGCCAAAGAGCTCGTCTACGAGTACGCGCGCGCAGGCTTTACCAAGATCCACCTCGATACGAGCATGAAAGTCGCGGACGATCCCGCAGGGCCTCTTGCGACCGGTACCGTTGCAAGGCGCGGCAAAGAGCTATACGATGTCGCCATGAAAGCCTACCGCGAGCTGCTGAAGGAAGTCCCCGACGCCCCCCGCCCTGTCTTCGTCATCGGCTCCGAAGTTCCGATTCCGGGCGGCGCACAGGAAGCGGAAGACACCCTTGCGGTCACTAAGCCGGAAGACTTTGCCGATACCGTCGAAACATACCTGACATTCTTCGGCGACGCCATGGAGGACGTCATCGCCGTCGTTGTACAGCCCGGCGTCGAGTTCGGCGACGATCAGATCTTTCTCTACGACCACGACAAAGCGGCAGCACTCACGGCAAAACTGCAGGACTATCCGGAACTTGTTTTCGAGGGTCACTCGACAGACTACCAGAGCAGAGAATGCCTGCGGCAGATGGTCGAAGACGGCGTCGGCATCCTGAAGGTCGGTCCCGCTCTTACCTACGCGATGCGCGAGGCAATCTTTGCGCTGAGTATGATCGAAAAAGAACTGCTTCCTGAAGAGAAGCAGGCGCATGTCATGGAAACGCTGGACCAGGTCATGCTGGAGTCACCGGCCAACTGGATAAAACACTACCACGGCACGGAAAAAGAATGCTGCCTCGCCCGCAAATACAGTTTTTCTGACCGGGCGCGCTACTACATCGGAGACAGCCGTGTACAGGACACCATCACAAAACTGTTCGCCAACCTGCGCAGCTGTGAGATTCCGATGAATATGCTCCATCAGTACATGCCGCTGCAGTTTGACGCGGTCAGAAAAGGCGCCCTTTCCCGTGACCCGCAGGAACTCGCCGAAGATGCTGTCATCCGGGTTCTCCGCGATTACGAATATGCAGCCGGCTTTCCGTCCGACAATGACTAAGCAAGTCTAATAGAAATACACCATACATAACACAGAAAAGCCGGAAGTGCCCTTCCGGCTTTTCTGCAGTTCTTATCGTTCTCTGCTGTCACAGATCACGTGCTGGTGAGGCCTATACGCCGTACCCGAGAATGAGGCCCGGCAGGAATAACGACAGTTTCGGAATAAAGGTCGTCAGGATCAACGTCGGCAACCAGGCAAATAATATGAATTGCATCGTTGGCTTGAAGGCCGCACTCGCAGGCGCCTTGGCAACCTGTGCACCCAGATACAGCATCGGTGCGCACGGCGGTGTGACGAGTCCCATGCCGAGGTTGACGCCCATGATCGCCGCATAATGGATCGGATCTACACCAATCGCCATCGCGATGGGCAGCAGCAGCGGCGTCGAAAGAACGATCGCACTGCCGTCATCCATCAGCATGCCCAGAATGATCATGACGAGGTTGATCAGCAGCAGGATCACGACCTTGTTCGTGGTGAGGTTCATCGTGACCTCAACGAGCATGCGCGGCACATTCTGGACCGTGAACAGACGGCTGAGCAGTCCGCACGCCATCAGCATCATCGCGATCGCACCGCAGTTGTAGCCGGCATCGATCATCGTCGGCCAGATATCCTTCGCCTTCATGCCTTTGTAGTAGAAGATGGCAACCGGCACACAGTAGAGCGCCGCAACAGCAGCCGCCTCCATCGTGGTCATAAACCCGCCGTAGATACCGCCCAGGATGATGACCGGCATGAACAGTGCGGGCAGCGCATGTCCGGTGCGCTTCATGACCGGACCGAAGTGCATGTCCATCCTGCCCGGATGCCCCGCTTCGATGCTGGGCAGATGACGGACCTGAAAATGCTGCACCACACAGAACAGGAACGCCACAATGATGCCCGGTACGATCGTCGCGAGGAAGCAGGCAAGCACGGAGTTGCCGGAAGACCAGGCGTACAGGATCTGCGCCGCAGACGGCGGAATCAGAAGACCCAGTACGCTGGAGCTTGCGAGCAGCGCAGCGATGTTGCCCTCCGGATAGCCGCGCTCCCGGAGCTTTGGCGCCATGATCGAGCCGACCGACGCCAATGTTGCCGAGGAACTGCCGGAGATCGCACCGAAGATGCCGCAGACAATGACCGTGACGATACCAAGCCCGGTGTGCAGCCGGCTGACGAACTGCTCGACAAAGGCGATCAGTGCGTCGCCGATCTTGCCCTCACGGATGATGGCACCGGCGATCATAAAGAGCGGGATACAGAGCAGGACCAATGTGTTTAGATTGTTATAGCTTGCGGGGACAAGGAACGCCGGATCCTCACCGAGGATCAGCACCAGGACGATCGTGACGCCCGCAAATGCGAACGGAACAGGGATGCCCCCTACAAGCAGTGCAGCCAGCAGGATGACCGCAACGATGATGACCATACCTGTACTCATGCTGCGTCACCCCCTTCCGCTGCCGCATCGCTTTCCGGAACGGACGGCCCGGTTTTCTTACCAAATGCGGTGAAGGTATCCTTGACCGCATAAACAAGTGCATAGAATGCCATCAGGAAATACCCGATGCAGACAGCGATCTGTGCGCACAGTTTCGGGATCCTCCAGACGGTGGTATTGGCCGGCCGTGACATCGCGTACTGTACGAAGTCGACCGCCCAGATACTGATGATGACTGTGATGATCAGGACGAGCCAGGATGCCACCATATGCGCGATATCCAGCTTTCGTCCGCTCAGGAACAGGCTCATCATATCGGCACTGATATGTTCTCTTTTGTACATGCAGTATGCGCCGCCGATGAAATAGAGCCAGATGGCGAACAGCAGTACCCACTCATCAAACCCGAGAAAATCGATCTTAAAGACATACCGGCAGATGACCTCTGTGACAAAGATCAGCACGCAGAGACAGCCGGTTGCAAAGATGATGATTTCCTGGATCCGGAGCAGGATCTTCCATATCAGATTGTTTTCAAGTCTTTCCATAACAGTTCTCCGGATGAGATACCATAGTGAAGGCTGCAATGATACACAGATATGATGATATGCGGACCGCCGGCACAAGGCTGGCGGGCCGCATACAATGTTAGTTTTTAAATGGTGTTAAGTTACAGGTTCAGGTTTGAAGCACGCCGGACTACCAGCCCATGTCTGCATAGACAGCGTCCTTAACATCGTCGCCCATCATTTCAAAGTCTTTGTCCCATGTCTTGTCGCGGACCCAGCCGGCGATCACATCGAGTTCGTCCTGTGTGTAGGTGACGACTTCGATACCATAATCCTTCAGTTTCTGGATGTTGTCGGTGTCGGTTGCTTCTGCACGGTCGAAGGACAGAGCCGCTTCTTCTGTGAACGCATCATACAGGATCTTCTGATAGTCTTCCGGCAGCGATTCATAAGTCTCTTTGTTCATGAACGCGGAGTTGTTCTCCATCTGGCAGTTCACGACATACAGATACTTGATGACATCGCGGAAGCTGACGTAGTTCAGCTCAGCCGTGCCGCCCATCCAGCCGTCGCAGACCTTGGTCTGCAGGGAGGTGTACAGGTCAGCATACGGAATGGTGACGGTCGGGAAGCCCTGGCAGTCCATCTGCAGGCGGCCGGACTCGATCGCCGGGCAGCGGATCAGGACATCTTTCTTAGCCGACGGATCAGCCATGTTGTCGATGAACGTGTTGGAAGCCACCTGGACGAAACCTTCGACGTAGCAGCCCATGTAGACCATGCCATAGCTGTCGAACTTGTCCTGGATGAGCTTGTAGGTGTTGGACCCTTCGCTCAGAACTTTGGCGGATTCCTCATAGTTGGTGAACAGATACGGCAGATAGAATACCTCGAGTGCCGGGTCGTACTCACCGGAGATGGACTGGACTGCGATGTCGATGGTGCCCTGTCTGACTTCATCGAATACCGCCGAGTAATCGCCGAGTGCACTGTCGGAGTAAATCTCGAGGATCAGACCGCCGTCGGTCTCTTCTTCCACTTTTTCAGCAACGCGGCGGACCGCCTTGCAGGTCTCATGATCTTCGTTCGACTGGACCGCTACGCGGAGTGTGATCGGCTCTGCCGAAGCACCATCACCACCGCCGGAGCCGGCATCACCGCCACCGCCGCAGGCAACCAGGCTCATGATCATGATCAACGCTACTAACAATCCTACGACCTTTCTCATAGCTTCATAATCTCCTTTCACAATCTTCCTTCCATGATTATCTCATACCCATCTGTTGGATGGCTATTAAGAAACGAGTTACTTTTCCCCTGTCTTCACATAAGTCAGGATCTGTTCTTTGTCCATGCCGCCGAGGCCCATCCATTCCGCATTGCGGCCGATCTTCCACCAGTCTCTCTCGTGAACGATCGAGTACATATTGACGAAGCCCGACATCACAGGACAGTCAACGCCGACTGCTTTGCCAAGGGAGATCCATGGGACCAGCCCGTTGGGGCAGTCTTCTGTGAGATAACGGTTCCAGATGCTGTCCGGGCCGGTGATCTGTGTCAGCCCGATGTCACCATGCATGGTGGCGTACAGATCCTGCCAGGTCCACTCATAGTCAGCCGGTTTTTTAGCGAAGTCTTCGATGGGACGGAGGTTATATCCCAGCGCCCTTCCCACAGCTTTTCTCTCATTGTCGATGGCAATGGAGATCTTTGCTGCAGCCGGCGTGTAGTGTTCGTACATGCAGAACTGTCCGCGCACCGCCTGCTGTTCGATATGCCCGATATTGATCGAGCAGGCACCTGTATGAAGGGACGGATTCACGATGGATAACCCGCATTCCAGCACGTCATTGTAGACCTTTTCGAAGGGATGCAGTTCACGCACCTCCTCCAGCAGTTCTTCTCCTGCAGATGCGGGCAGGAAGGCTACATTCGTGGCGTTCTTGCCGGAGCAGTAGACAACGCCCGGCCCTTTCAGTCTGGTGTCGTACGGCAGATTGTTGATCTCGCAGATGACCGGCGCATCCGCCCCCATCATCTTTTTGATCATCAGCGAACTGAACGCACCTGGGTAGATCATGATGATCTGGTCTTTCTTTACACACTTGGCAAGTTCCTTTGCAATGCTCTCATGTGCGAAGGAAGGTGTGACGATGCAGACAAACCGGCAGCCTTCGATTGCCGCGGCCATATCCGACGTCACCAGTTCGAGTTCGGCGGTCTCTTCGATGACCCCTGTGATCCGGATCTTCTTCGTCTCCGCGACCTTGCGGATGTTCTCGAAGAAGTCTTCGCTCTCCCAGAGGCGCACCTGCCACCCTCTCAGAGCGAAGTCTGCGGCCATGGTGTGTGCGCCGTTTCCTCCGCCTAACACTGCAATATGGGTATTCTTCATAGACTTCCCCCCTGACCGTTAGATAACAAAACAACCAAAGCTCCGAGTCCGCATACTCCTGCGGCATTCCTTGCTTTGGTTATTCCTTCACAACCAGTCCTTGATGCATCTCAAGGGCACTATTTACTTGTAACTAAAAAGTAGCACACTTGTTATGATATTGTCAATATCATTATTTTCAGAAATTTCACCTGTTGGCAAACAAATTGACCTGCCTGCTATTTGCGGTCTTTTGCCTCCAGGATCATCTCCGCCACTTCTTTCATCGACATGCGGTTTTCACGGCTCAGCGTTCGGATGTACACATAGGCGCTGTCTTCCGTCATGTGCTCTGTATCCATCAGATATCCTTTGGCATGCTCGATGATCCGCCTTGCCGCCAGATCCTCTTCTGCCTTTCTGATCTCTTTGTGCAGTCCCTGGATCTCCTGGCTTTTGGCGTGGGCGACCAGCAGATTGGGCACGAGGATGTTCTCGTTCACAGGTTTGACGATGTACCCGTTGGCGCCGTTTTTCACCGCTTCCTCGATGAACGTCAGATCATTGTAAGCCGTGATCATGACGATCGTCTCCGCTGTCCCGTCGCGGTTGATCTCGCGCGCGGCAACAAGACCGTCCATCAGCGGCATCTTGACATCGAGCAGCACAATATCCGGCCGGTACTGCCGGCACGCGCTGACAGCCTCCAGTCCGTTTGACACAGCCGCCTTTACCTCACAGCCGTTTTTCTCCAGCGCATCCTGCAGATTGATGCGCGCGATCGGCTCATCGTCCGCAATGACGATGGTTTTCCCCTGCAATGTCCAATCCATTTACTTCATGCCTCCCTTTTCCGAGATGAAATTGAACCGGACCGCAGTACCTTCGTCGGAACTTGCGACCGTGAACTTTCCGTGCAGACTGTCTTCGACGACGCTCCGCATGATGGTCATGCCATTCGTATGGCGTTTTTCTATTTCTTCAGGCAGAAAACCGGTCCCGTCATCCCTGATCGTGATCTCCGGTGTGATGGGGTCATCTTTCACCTCGATGGTGATGCGCCCGGTTTTTCTCCCGTTGAAAGCGTGTTTGTAACTGTTGAAGAGTGCCTCGTTGATGACGAGGACGATACTGGCGACCTGATCGACGTCGATGGTCAGATCGTCTCCCAGAATATCGATGGAAAGATCCAGCTCCGCACTCTCAGCGAATGTCAGGATGTTGTCCTTCGCTTTGTCGATGACGGAGAACAGCCGCGCGGTGCCTTCCTCCTTCTGCCGGAGCGAGTCCTCGTAGCTGCCTGAAAGGCTGAGGATCATGCCCATGGCTTCGTTGAGCATCAGAGAAGCCTCCGGATCGCTGAGCTTGCGCTTCTGGATCGCCAGCAGGCTGTAGATCATATTGAGGTTGTTCTTTGTCCGGTGCTGCACCTCGCGCAGCATGGCTTCTTTCATACGCTGCAGCTGCTCATTCTGCTTCTGCAGGGTGATGTCGTGCAGGCTGACCGCCCAGAACTTTTCGTCGCCTGTGATCCGGTACTGCCGCAGGATGTAGCTGCGGCCGCCGTAGGTGACTTCCTCGCTCGCGTAATCGCTCTTCATCCTTTTGAGCGAATGCGGATCGTTCAGCGAGATCTCCTGATACGGCATGCCAATGATATCTTTGACATAGCCCAGTTCATGATACACCTTCAGGGCAGCGCGGTTTCTGTAGACAACCTGTCCTTTATTGTCAACTATAACGAGCATATCGTCGACAGCATTGCCGGCCCATTCAAGATTAGTGAGATAGGAAACATCCTCCGGCTCAGGCTTGTGCCAGGTCATGTCCGGCAGCGATTCCAGATCGGGCATCTGCTCCGTCTCTATATGCTCTTTTTCGAAGACCAGGGCGCCGATCGTATGCCGCCCTCTTTTGACCGGAGTGACCGTCTGAACAACCATGCGCTCCGCTCTTGTGACCGCACGGACTTCACGGGTATCGATGCCGTAATGCAGTGTGCGCAGGACGCCAGCCTCATTCTCCTCGCGGGCAATGAAGCCGATCGTACTGAACTTGTGCGGCGAGTCCTCACGCAAATACTCTGCCACAACGATCGCTTCATCGCGGTCGGTGCACAGGCAGTCGATAAAGACATCCGCGCCGCGGTCTCTGCCCATCCCTTCCAGCTTGGCCGCCAGATCGCGCAGCAAATCGATGTCCGCATCTTTTAATTCTGTGTACTCCCGGCAGATATGCTCCAGTACAGAAGCATCTTCCGGTTGTGCCGCCGTTTTTCTCTGCTTCTTTTCCATGAATGCGGGCTCCTCTGCACTTCCGGCCCGGTCAGCAGGCCGTCACACAATGCTCTATTTTAGGATACTAAGTCTTTTCCTTTGTTGCAAGTCAGCGCAGCATAGCCCTGAGCACCGCGCCGGTATCGCCGCCGATGAGGATCGACCGTTCTATCAGTTTTTCCGGACAGCACGCCTCTTCGTAGTTCAAGCAGGCGTACGTTGCCTGTTCATTCTCATAGGCCATCACCCAGAACGGGTACTTGATGATCATCGGGGTATTGCCACCGACCCCCAGTTCCAGGTACAGCACGCGCTTGCCCTCGCAGGTTTTCAAATACCCTGCATAGGCCGCCGAGGCATCGTGCCAGCCCGCATCCTCTACAAAGCTGTCATCCGCACGCAGATTCATGCTCATGGGCTCCCCGCACACCGGGCAACGCGGGATCAGTTCCGATGGGACCGTTGTTTTGAGCAACCCTGCGGCAGGCAGTTCCAGTGTCCCGTCTGCCGCGATCGTAAACCCCTGCGCCAGGAGCATCTCTTTTACAGTTTCCTCGTTATCATATGTCCTGTCGTGACACGGCTTGCTGCACTGCCAGAGGCCGTAATCGCCCTGCGTGTAAAACAGCCGCTTTTTATCAAATCCCGCCCGCTGGAAACAGTGATCCACGTTGGTTGTGATGATGAAACAATCTTTGTCCTTCACCAGCGCCAGCAGATCATCATAGACCCGTTTCGGCGGATCCATGTACCGGTTGATGTAGATATTGCGGCTCCAGAATGCCCAGCGCTCTTCCGCAGAAGGATAGCGGTAAAACCCGCCGCTGTACATATCGTGGTAGCCGTACTTTGCGGCGAAGTCTCCAAAGTACTTCTGGAATCGCTCTCCGCTGTAGACGTACCCGGCTGAGGTCGAAAGCCCGGCGCCTGCGCCGATCACGATCTTCTCCGCATCGGCAATCGCTTCTTTCAGGCGCCCGGTCTGCGCTTCTCTTCCGGCAGAGTCTTCCATCAGCAGGCGGCTGCCCCGGAAATGCCTGAGCCCCGCCATGCCCTTTCCGATCGTCTCTTCATAGCCGTTGGCCCGGTGCGTCCGGAAAGCCTCATACAAACTGCTGTTCATAGCACTCTTTGTCCTCGTCTTTGAATACATTAAAAATGACTCTGTCCATACAGCCGGGATGCGCAGCCAGCCACTCCTGTACCGTCTTCACGGCGATCTGCGAAGCCCGCCTGTTCGGGAAGTGAAACACCCCTGTCGAGATACAGCAGAATGCGACACTCCTAAGACCGTTCGCCAGGCACATGTCCAGTGTATTTCGGTAGCAGGCGGCCAGATCCTCTTCATGCCGCCTTGTGAGCCGGTCCTGCACGATCGGCCCGACGATATGGATCACGTGCTTTGCCGGCAGATTATACCCGTCCGTGAGCATCGGCACTGCGGTGGGCTGTTCGTAGTCCTCCCCAAACCGCCGCCTGAGCGCAGCCATCTGCTCTGCGCACGCCTGCCGCAGCTGGATCCCTGCAAATGTGTGGATGCAGTTGTCGATGCAGGTGTGCATCGGGACAAAGCAGCCGAGCATCTGTGAATTAGCCGCATTCACGATGGCGTCACAGGCAAGGCGTGTGATATCCCCCTGCCAGATGATGATCTGCTCTGCATTTGCCGCCGTACTGCCAAGATCTGCGGCTGTGGGCAGCGCATCCGTCTCCACGATCCCGTTTTCGGCGATGCGCGCCTGCAGGTAGTCGTCCTGAATACGGAGCGATTCCTCGTCAAGCAAGCCAGGCATGCGGATGTTCATCAGGGACCGCAGCACCGTCCGCATATCAGCCGGATCGTCCGAGATCTTTATATATTGATATCTTTTGGAGTCATCCAGAAATCGCTTCACCAGATACTCCAGTCTTTCCTTCTGTTCCATTTCCCTTTTCCTATCATGGCTGACAAACCGCCTGCCACGGATTTCCAACATTTAATCGATCACAATGGCTCCTGCCGGGCAGATGTCCAGGCAAGCCCCGCAGCGCTGGCAGCGGTCCGGATCGATCGCGAACGGGACCAGGCTGTTGTCGATGCAGATGCCGGGGCACACGCCCAGACAGTACCCGCAGCCGATGCACTCATCCGTGATCACGTACTGCTTCTCCGCCGCGTCATCCGCCGCAGCCTCCTCTTGCGGAGAAGGCGTCGTTTGCTCTTCCAGCGACAGGACGGCCTGCAGCATCTTCGCCGCGACCTGCTCATGCCCGCGCTCCGTCAGATGCTCGCTGTCGATGGCGGAGACTTCCGCATCCTGCAGATTCATGAAGGTGCACCCATGCTTTTGAGCCAGCTGCTCGTACAGTCCCGCAATCTGCCGCGACTTGATGTAGGCACCCATGTCGAGCACACCGGTATCCGTCGACTGCTCATAGGCATCCCCGATCGGCGCCGGAACAGCCAGGATCACCTGCGGCTGCGCCTCCTGCAGTTCTGCAAAGGCCTCTTCCGCCGCCAGGAGCACCTGCTCCATCCCCTCTGCGATCTGCTCCGCACTTGCCCCGACTTCCGGGATAGTGTCGTTCGTGCCGAGCATGACGATAAAAATATCGACCGGCACATGTGAGCCGATGATCGCCTTAAGCGGCGCAAGCCCGTTCTTCCACGGAGCGCCTTCTCTGTCAAACGCCGTCGTGCGCCCGGAGAGCCCCTCGGGCACAACAACATACCCCGCACCCAGCTGCTCGCCCAGAATGGTCGTCCAGCGTGTTTTACGGGGGTATCTGCCGCCGGGGACCGGCATCAGGCCATAGGTATTGCTATCGCCATAGCAGAGGATCGTTTTCGGTTCCTTCTCCATCGCTTCCCGTTCCTTTCCGCAGCGGGATGTCCGCCGCACAGGATGTCTCACATCAGTTATTATACTTGTCCGTGAGCCATTTGAGAAGCGCAGCCGACAGCAGGGTAAAGCCGATATACGTGCCGCCCGCCAGTGCGACCGGCATCGCATGCAGATTGCCGAGGCCGCTGCCGATCGCCGCATAGAGCAGGATTTCCGGGAGCATGCCGAGCAGGCTGCCGGCAACATACGGCAGAAGTTTTGCGTGCACCGCCCCGAAATACATGCTGCCAAGATCGTAGTTGATGACCTTGAGCATGCGGATCAGGATGACGAACAGGAAGGGATGCGATTCCCTGACCTGCATGATGTTCTTCAGTTTTGGATGCTTCTCCGGCAGATCGTGGCCGATTTCCCCGCCGATCGTCCTGCCGAGAAAATACCCTTCCAGGATCATCACGAGCGCGCCGGCAATATTGACCAGCACGGCAATGCCGGGGCTGAAGAGCGTCCCGGAGACCGTGAACAGGATACCCGAATAGAAGAATACCGACAACGTCTTCAGACCGAACAGCACCATCATCACAGCAGCTGCGAGCAGCAGACTGGACGGCGTGTACTGCAGGACTTCCGCCACGGTGAACTTGTCGTGCTGCGTGAGTGCGATGATGATCGCCATGACCCAGACCGACAGCGTGATCGTCCGGATGACTTCCGACGCATATGTTCTGTACTGTGCGCCCCACTCCACCTTGAGGTACGCGCGGATCTGCATGAAGAACGCGTGCAGCACGAGCAGTGCGCAGGCGATGATCAGCATGTTTGCATAAAGACGCGGGATAGATGGGACAGCAACAAGAAGTGCCGGGATCGCATACAGCGCGATCGTCACAAGCCGCCCGAACCAGCGCGAACTGTAGACCCTGTCATGCCGGCTGAAGAGCAGATACCCGCACATGATCTCCGTCAGATCTCGCAGGATCATGAAGATGAGCAGCAGCCACATCCAGCGGTACTGCGGCACCAGCAGGATCACGAGCGCGTAGTGCATGATCTTGTGCGCCGCCGCGTCGAGGATCTTGCCCGTATTCGTCACCTGCCCCGTCTTCCTCGCGACCGGGCCGTCCAGCACATCGAGCAGCCCCGCGAGCAGCACGACCCCGCAGGCGGCGGTATGCCCGCCCTGCAGATACAGCCGCACCGCCACAGGCACCAGCATGATCTGCACGAGCGACATGGCGTTGGGCAATGTCTGGAGGCTCTTCCTCGTAAACGCTTCCCGCACTTTCAGACTGTCTTCCGGCGTATACGCAACGAACGACAGCGCCCAGGCGATAAAGCTCACCGGCATCGCGACGACCACATCCACGACCGAATGCTGCTTGAGGAACATCGTGCTCGCGCAGATGAAGACGACCAGCATCGCCAGGACCGTCTTGACCGGCATGCGCATGTCTTCCTTCGTCTCAAAGACCGCCAGCAGCAGCCCGAGCGAGCCGATGACGTGCATGGACGGGCAGATATTCGTCGGGGTGTCCATCGCGTATATGATCGACACGGCCCAGGTGAATATGTTATGCCGTTCAAACGTCTCTGGCCGCAGCGTCTGATAACTCGGATACACCAGAAAGATGACGAAGCACAGGATCGATGCCACGATAAAGAACGTCATCATCTTCCGGTAGACCGCGGGGTCGCGGATGAGCAGCCAGCCGATGACGACAAAGGTCAGCACGTGCCACGATAAATACGGCACGATAAAATACTCGCTGAACGGGATCAGATCGTCCAGGAACATGTGGATCTCATGGTACTGAGCCCCGATGTTGACCCTTTCGATCAGCACGAACGCGAGTATGTATACCGGCAGATACCACAGGTACCGCAGGTCTCTTTTGTCTACATAGATATCTTTCCCAAGATGCATGTTTATCAAGCAGTGAGCGCCGCCGTCAGGGCTTTTCCCAGCGGATCGCATTCTGCGGACAGCAGTCCGCGGCAGCCCGCACGCGGACCCAGTTTTCTCTGCTGGTGTCCTCGGTGGCTTCGGACCGGCTGTAGCCGCCCTGGTCTTTGAGTTCAAAAGTCCCCGGAGCGTTGACAGTACAGAGTCCGCATCCGATGCAGCGGCTGTGGTCGACGGTGGCGCGCATAGTTTCATTCCTCCTCCGTCAAGTATACGACCGTCGCGGGAGATTGTCACTACCAGCTGTGACCGCCGCCCCCGCCGGAGCCGCCGCCGGACGAACCACCGCCGGACGAGCCCGAAGAAGACCAGCCCCCGCCGGATGAACTCGAGGAAGACCAGCCGCCCGAAGAGCCCGACGAAGCCGGCGCACTGGTCATATCGCTGCCGATGCGGTCCATCGTGCGATTGAGGCTGTCGCCGACCCAGTCCGGATTGCCGTCGTTCCAGCTGCTCGTATACCAGCCGGGCGGCTTCATGGCGATCTTGTCGAACTTGCGGATCCAGGCGGATGTGACCCCGAGCACGTAGGTGTATGGGAGGATATCGTAGAAGTAGCTGGGCGATTCTGCGACGAGCATTTCCAGCCTTGGCTTTTCCGCCGTGACAAGGAATTTCCTGAAACCGCGGATGCGCCCCAGCATCTCGTTGGCTGTCTTTGTGCGCTTGCGCATCATCAGGGACAGGATGACCGTCAGGATGCCGAGCACGATACCGCACGCAGCCACCTTTGTCTGCCACAGGCTCCAGTCGACCAGAACGCTGCCGCCGAGCGCAAAGAAGACCGCGGTCATGACAGTCACAGCCACCACAATGACGATGACCAGCGTGATCATGACGATCTTTTCGGCGCCGATCTTGTTCGCCGTCAGGAGGATCGGAGCCATCACCAGCAGGAAAAAGGCCGGCACAATCGAGAAGAGGATCGCGGCGAACGTATTGTACTCGGCGAAGTAGAATATGCTGTACAGCGATACGAGGATGGACACGCAGCCGAAGAGCATCGCCACCCCCTTGGTGTGCCCCTGCTCCGCCAGATACTTCTTGCGGGTCGTCTTCGTGTTCATGCTGCTTTTGATCTTCTCGTACGTCCGGTAGAACTTCTTCTCAAGATTCTTTTTCGACACGACGACCTGCCCTGTCTTCTTATCCTCTTTGGCCAGTCTCAGGAGCCCGTCGTAGAACACATAAGCCTCTTTGTCGTCTTCCGGGTAATAGTCCTTCAGCAGGATGATGTCGTAGTCCTCCGGCCCGTGCTCGTGGATCTCCAGGTACCCCTTGGAGGCAAGCCAGATGAGCATCGTCGTGATGTCTTTTTTATCGACCCGGCCGTCGTAGTAGTAGCCGATCCACAGCGGAGAGAGGCCGTCCGGCGGGTAGAATTCGACCGGCTCGACCGGCTTTTTGTTGCGCATTTTCGTCAGATAGAGCAGCAGGAACGCGAGGAACGACAGGATCGGGAATCCGAGGAATCCGGTCGCCGTGGCCTCCCCCAGACCGCCGGTGCGGATAAAGTAGCCCTCCGGCAGTGTGAGACGCATCGTCAGCCCTTCGTACGCATTGAGGGGCGTCTCGTAAACGCCGTAGACCGTGTTCTCTTCGACTTTGTAGGTCACCCCTTCGTAATCGCTGCTGTACGCGTACCCGTGGGTAAAGCCCAGCGTCTCCTCGTTGTACTGGAACTCCTTCGGGAAATGCACGGCAAAACTGGTGCTCTCGACCGTCGTGTCCCACTCCGTGCCGACGATATTGAAATAAAACTCATCCGCGCCGTGCAGGATATCGCGTCCGAGATCGTATGTATAGGTAATCACGTACTGGACATTCCCCTCCACGTATTTGTCCGCACTGCCGATGCGGAGGTCCAGATAGCCGCCTTCCTTTTCTTCGCTGCAGGGGTAATTCACCGTGACATTGCGGATCTGCGCATGGGTGTGGCCGGTGGAGCCGTCCTCGCGGAAGATCATATTGCTGGTCGGGATGCAGCGGACAATGCCGTGCTTGCCCGCCCCTTCATCAAACCAGACGTCGATCGTCTCCGTCACATCATAGGTGTTGTTCTCGTTCACGACGATGTCCACATCCATGTGGGTGATGTCGTAGTTGTTCTCATAGGCGAAAACGCGTGTCCCATTCATGCCGGGCAGCAGCCCTGCGAGGCACACAAACAGCACCGCCAGAACAAGGCGCCTGTGCCAGCGCTCTGCCCGGATGCTGATTATCCTGCTGTTATGGTTCCCTCTATATTTCATCGGAACTCCCTCATTCTCAATCAAACGATCGGTCCTTCTACCAGCTGCTGCCGCCGCCACCGCCGCTGCCGCCGCCGGATGAACCGCCGCCCGAAGAACCGGAGGACGACCAGCTGCTGTCGGAGGAACTGGACGATGACCAGCCGTTGCCGCTGCTGCCGCCGCTGAAAGTGGCCTTTGGCTCGCTCGTCATATCATGGCCAAACGACCGCATGGACCGTTCGATCGTATCCATCACGGCAAGGTCATTCCCACCCTGCAGCCATGCAGGAGGCGCTTCCGCGATCTCATCAAACCGGGCGATCCACTTCGAGGAAACGCCCAGCACATAGGCATAAGGCAGGATGTTGTAAAAATACTGCGGATCCTGCTCAACAAGCAGCTTCAGACGGTCCTTTTCCGCCGTCTCGAGGAATCTGCGGAACCCCCGGATCCGGCTGACAAGATCCTTCCCGTACAACGATCTCGGGTGCATGCGGAATCCGATCAGCAGCGTGCCGACAACGGCTGCCGCGCAGCCAACCGCAAACCAGATCACAGGCGAGGATAGCTGCAGCAGACTGCCGCCCCCAAAGACCAGGCCGCTGACCACCATCATCATGACGAAAACCAGCCCCAGAATGATCAGGAAGGTCTTCACAATGCTTTTTCCCGCACGCGTCCCTGTAAGCAGGAAGGCCGGCAGGAAGGACACCGCCATGATCATAACGAACATAAGAGGCATGACCGCAGTCCAGGGATCATAGAACTGCCCGTAAACATATGCAAAGGCCCCCATGCAGAGAGACAGGAACGCGAATACCAGCGCCAGTGCGTGATACCGGCGGACAGGCAGGAAATACTGCATCGCATAACGCGGCTCCTCCATCTCCGCCCGGATACGGTCTGTCGTAACATAAAAGTGCTTTTTGAGGCGGTCTCTGGTCACGACTTCTTCATCGTATCTATTCTTGCGGGAACGGTTCTTAAGACCGTTGAAGAACAGCCTGGCCGGCTCAAAGCCCCCCGCGTACTGCTGCTGCAGCACGATCTCGTAGTCTTTCTTCCCCGTCTCACGGATCGAAAGACACCCGAGGTTGGCAAGATAGATGAGCAGCGAGGTGATGTCCCTGCGGTTCACTTTGCCGTCATAGACGTATCCCATGGTCAGCGGATCCAGCTGGTCCGGCGGGTAGAATTCCACGGTTTCCGCCGGCTCCCCCGCGCGGCGCCTGAGCCAGATCAGCAGCATCGCAGCCAGCCCTGCGAACGGAGCAAACCGACACACCCACAGGACGGCATCCCATACCCCGCCGCTGCGGACAAAGTACCGGTTTGGCAGGGTGAGGCGCATCGTCAGCCCCTGGTAGGCGGTCAGCGGCTGATCGTAAACCCCGTAGACCGTATTCTCCTCGACTTTATAGGAAACGCCCTCGTAATCGCCATCGCCGGCATAGCCGTGTGAAAACCCCAGAGTATCTGCGTTGTATTGAAACTCTTTCGGGAAATGCACGGCAAAGCTCACGCTTTCGACCGTCGTATCCCAGTCCGTTCCGACGATATTGAAATAAAACTCATCCGCACCGGAAAGGCGGTCAGGGCCGATATCATACGTGTAGGAAATGACATACTGCATATCCCCTTCTACCGTTTCACTGGCACTGCCGATCCGGATTTCGCACTGATCCGTATAGTGACTGACCGAGTACGGCGCATCCACGTAGATATCGCTCACCTCTGCGCGGTTGCTGCCGGTGGAGCCGTCCGCACGGTAGATCCTGTTGCGCAGCGGCAGCCGCCGGATGATCCCGTGTTTGCCTGCCCCTTCTTCGTACCATGTGTCGATCGTCTCCACGATGTGGTACGTGTTGTCCTCATCGACAGTGATATCCACATCGATATGCTTGATGTCATAGCCGTTGCTGTACGCAAAGACCGGCTCCTGCAGCTGCGGAAACCAGCCGGCAAGGCACAGAAAAACTGTCAGCGCAAGCACTGCTGTCATTCGCCGATGGACGCCTCTGCCCGATGTTCTTCGAGTTGCCCGCATCTTGTCTTTCAATGTCCGCTCCTTTAATGTCTGTCAGTCCTGATTGCCCCTTGTCTTGTTGTATCCGCTCGCAAACGCGTCGTAATACTCGATCGTATACCGTTCCAGCTGGTTGAGGTTGTCAAACCCGCTGCCGGCGAGCGGAATGATCCGGATCGTGAAATGATCGAGGTACCTGTAGTCCGCATAGACGTCCCCGTTGCCTCTGCCGGTAAAGTGGTTGTTCACCCGCGAAAGCACGCGGATGCCCTGTCCGACATAATACTTGTTCTTGTCTTCATTGAACAGAACGTACACACCTTTGAAATCCTGTCCCGCCTCATACAGCGGCGTGTCAGGGTCTCCGAAAGAGCGCTCCCGCATCTCGAAGAACTCTTCCGGTGTGAAGGCGCTTTCCCCTTCCGTGAGTTCCCGGACGCGGCCGTCCAGCCACTTCATATGCGCCTGTTCTTTGCGCACCCGCCTGTGCTGCGCCAGCTTCACATAGGCAAAGACCGCCAGCGCCAGTACCAGACTCAGTGCGAGCACCCATTCGATCTGCAATCGTTCCGCTCCTTTCCGAATCTGTTTTTATTATACACGAATCGCCCTGTCTGCACACGCAAAAGGAGAACCGCCCGGGGCAGTTCTCCTCTTTCTTCAGATATCGGCTTTTCCGGTATGTGCCGCGGCAGTATGCCCGCCGCATGGGCGTTAGAGTTCGCTCAGATACTCGTCGATGCCCTTGGCAGCCGCTTTGCCGGCACCCATCGCCAGGATCACGGTCGCAGCGCCTGTGACGGCGTCGCCGCCGGCGTAGACACCTTCCTTGGTCGTCTTGCCGTTCTCTTCTTCCGCGACGATGCAGGAGCGCTTGTTGATGTCAAGCCCTTCTGTCGTGGAGGCAATCATCGGGTTGGGCGATGTGCCGAGCGACATGATGACGCAGTCGCAGTCGATGTCGAACTCGGAGCCCGGCACCTCGACCGGACGGCGGCGTCCGGACTCATCCGGCTCGCCCAGTTCCATCCTAAGGCACGTGATGCCCTTGACCCAGCCGTTCTCGTCAGCGTGGATCTCGACCGGGTTTGTCAGCAGGTTGAAGATGATGCCTTCTTCCTTGGCATGCTCGACTTCCTCCTTACGGGCCGGCAGTTCTTCTTCGCTGCGGCGGTAGACAACGTGGACCTCCGCACCGAGACGCAGTGCCGTTCTGGCCGCATCCATCGCGACGTTGCCGCCGCCGACGATGACCGCCTTCTTCGCGCGCATGATCGGTGTTCTGGACTTCTCACTGAACGCACCCATCAGGTTGCTTCTTGTGAGGTATTCGTTCGCGGAGAACACGCCCATGGCCTGCTCACCCGGAATATGCATGAACTTCGGAAGGCCTGCCCCGCTGCCGATGAAGACGGCGTCAAAGCCCTCTTCCTTCATCAGCGCATCGACGGTCGTGGAACGGCCGATGACGCAGTCTGTCTCGATTTTGACGCCAAGGGACTTGACGTTCTCGATCTCCTTCTCGACGACCGCACTCTTCGGGAGACGGAATTCCGGAATCCCGTAGACCAGCACGCCGCCCGCCTTGTGGAGCGCTTCGAAGATCGTGACATCGTAGCCCATCTTCGCAAGATCCCCTGCGCAGGTCAGGCCTGCAGGGCCGCTGCCGATGATGGCGACCTTCTTGCCCTTCTTTTCTTTCGCGCCATGCGGCTTGATGCCCATCTCGCGCGCCGTGTCGGCGACGTAGCGTTCCAGCTTGCCGATGGAGACCGGCTCGCCCTTGATGCCGCGGATGCACTTGCCTTCGCACTGGGACTCCTGCGGGCAGACACGACCGCAGATCGCCGGCAGAGACGAGGATTCGCCGATGACATTGTACGCGCCTTCGACGTCGCTTTCCTTCACTTTCTGGATGAATGCGGGGATGTCGATCGAAACGGGACATCCTTCGACGCATTTCGGATTCTTACAGTTGAGGCATCTCGTCGCCTCAGACTCGGCTTCTTCTTTGTTGTAGCCGAGGCAGACTTCTTCAAAGTTGGTTGCCCGGACCTTCGGATCCTGTTCGCGGACCGGGACTTTTTTCATCATATCAATAGCCATGATCGATCCCTTTCTGCCCTAGTGGCACTGCCCGCAGCCGCCGTGATGGGTGGCGCCTTCTTTTTCTTCCAGGTACAGGCGGCCTTCTTCCGTCTTGTACAGAGCCATGCGCTGCATCGCCTGTGCAAAGTCGATCTTGTGGCCGTCGAATTCCGGTCCGTCAACGCAGGCGAACTTGACCTCGTCACCGACCACCAGACGGCAGGCACCGCACATGCCGGTCCCGTCGACCATCGTCGTGTTCATGCTGACGATCGTCGGGATGCCAAGCTCTTTGGTCAGCTGGCAGACGAACTTCATCATGATCATCGGACCGATCGCGATGACGCGGTCGTAACGCTTGCCCTCGTCCCAGAGCTGCTGAAGCGCGACGCAGACGTTGCCCTCGATCCCGTAGGAGCCGTCATCCGTGCACATGTACAGGTTGGATACCGCGCTCATCTCGTCCTCGAGGATCAGGATATCCTTGGTCCTTGCGCCCTGGATGCAGTCGACGGTCACGCCCTGCTCCTTGAGCCACTTGAGCTGTGCATATACCGGCGCCGTGCCGACGCCGCCGGCGATGAAGCAGATCTTCATCTTCTGCAGTTCTTCCGGTGTGAACTCCGTCAGATCGGACGGGTTGCCGAGCGGGCCGACGATATCCGCGAAGCAGTCGCCCACCTTGAGGCGGGACATGCGGTCGCTCTCGGCACCGACCACCTGGAAGACGATGGTGATCATGCCTTTTTCCTTATCGTAATCGCAAATGGTAAGCGGGATCCGCTCACCTTCCTCGTCCACACGGACGATGAGGAACTGGCCGGGCAGCGCATTCTTCGCAACGCGCGGCGCTTCCACATCCATCAGATAGATGTTGGGAGCCAGGTTCTCGACTTTGTGGATCTTGAACATTGCTTTCTCCTGTAAATCCAATACGGTAGTGGTGACAGTCTGTTAAGTTAATTATTTAACAGCCTCTGTATACAATTATAGCACACGGCAAATAGCGTTCAATGGGTTTTAGATATTCAGAAGATTCCCCCTCTTTCGCTGAAAAAACGGGCTCCGCATGGCGCAGGAGCGATTCCTTAAAAATTGTTAAGACAGCGCCATCATTGCTTTTTTTCAGAGTTGGATATACATTTTAAACAGGCTATGACATACATGATAAGGCAACGAGGGTAAAGATATGGCAACATGGGGAAAAACAAGCATCAAAGACTCAACGTATGAGATCATCAAGTCCAAGATCCTGCACCAGGAGTACAGAATGGGCGAGCCGCTCAATCTGACGCAGCTCGAGAAGGAACTGGGCATCAGCAATACACCGATCCGGGAAGCGATCTCCGCGCTGGTATCGGAGGGTCTTCTGGTGAGTTTTCACAATTCAAGGGTCCATGTCGTCACCTTTAAGGATAAGGACATCAAGGATCTGATGGACGTCGGCAGACTGATCACGCAGAGCGCCTTCGAGCTTGTTCTGGAGAATGATCACACCGATGAGCTGATCGGCATGCTGGAAGAGCGGCTTACCGAACAGCGGCAGATCATCATCCGCAACGATGACTATTATGAATACGTCAAGGCGGTCGATCATTTCAGCCGCGCTTTTATCGAGGCATCCCATAATATCCGGATGAACACCATCTACGACCGAATGTCCAACCTGCTCTTCCTCTGCAGGCTGCAGTACTACACGACCGGCACCAGCACGGTGGAACGCAACCTGGAAGAACACGAAGGCATCATCGAGGCGGTCCGCAGGAAAGACCCCGCCATGCTGCGGGAACAGCTGATCACTCACTACGATATCCGCAAGATGCACGACCGTATCTGACAAAAGTACATCCGACAGTATCACAACTACAACGATAACAAAAGGAACTCCGGCTGCAGAGTTCCTTTTTTCGTTATTTCTATATGGATGTATGCGTTTTCTTCGCGGTTCAGACTTCGCAGTTCAGTCCTTCTTACCGTAATGATGCGCCTTCTCCGTGCCTTTCAGGATACGTACGCACCCTTCTGCGAGCGCTTCCATCTCGTTCTCCCCGGGCATGAGGACCACCGGTGCCATGAACCGCACGTGGTCGATGATCATGTCCGTCAGCATCTTGGAATACGCCATGCCGCCGGTCAGGATGATCGCATCGATGTGCCCCTTCATCGCCGCCGTGATGACGCCGATGCCTTTGGCGATCTGCAGCGCCTGCGCCTGGAAGACGAGTTCCGCCCATTCGTCCCCTTCTTCGATGCGGTGCTCGATCTCCTGGATGTCCTTCGTGCCGAGCAGTGCGTACAGGCCGCCCTTGCCGCGGACCTTGTCCTTCATCTCATCCTTGGAGTATTTCCCCGAATAGCAGAGGTCGATGACCTGCATCAGCGGCACGGAGCCGGAACGCTCCGGTGCGAACGCACCATCGTCTTCCGAAGAGCTGTCCGTGATCCTGCCGTGTGCATGTGCGCTGACGGAGACGCCGCCGCCGAGGTGTGCGATGCACAGATCCAGTTCGTCGTACGGACGGCCGAGCCGCTCCGCGTATTTGAGCCCCATCGCGTGGGTGTTCAGCACGTGGCAGTAGCCGTTGCGGACCACGTCCGGGATGCCGGTGATACGGGCGACCGGCGGAAAGTCACAGGCGGTCACTGCGTCGTAGATATAAGCGGGAATGTCTGCTTGCTCCGCGATCTTCCGGGCGAGCAATCCGCCGAGGTTGGCGGCATGCGCGCGGATCTCATCGCTGGCGAGCTTCTTGCAGAGCGCATCGTCGGCCAGGTATCCGCCCATCTTCAGCTGCGGGATCATCCCCCCGCGGCCCATGACCGCGTCGAGATCATCCGCCTTGAGCCCTTCTTCCGCCATGACGGCGAGGATCAGATCCAGACGATAGTCCAGCTGCTCGATCACCTTGCTGAAGGGAGCCAGCTCTTCCATGCTGTGCCGGATCGTGCGCCCCCAGACCTGTTCATTGTCTTCGTACAAGGCAACCTTGGTCGACGTCGATCCCGGATTGATGACAAATATCTTGAACATACATTACCTCTCGCATCATGCAACAATCTGCATCCTTGCTCTGCTTTCATTGTAGCACAAAAGATTTTCGCGGAATCGCAAAAAAGCCGTGTATTTCGTTTGCATTTTCATCCGCATTACGCTATAATGAATTTCGGCTCGATTTTATGCCATGCGCTTTTAGCTCAGCTGGATAGAGTAACGCACTACGAATGCGGAGGTCGGGGGTTCGAATCCCTCAAGGCGCGCCAGTAAAAAACAGAGACTCTTCTGAGTCTCTGTTTTTTCTTATGTCAGAGAGGGATTCGAACCCGAAAGGCAACGCCAGCAAAGGATTCGGCCCCGATTGTATTGCCGTGTTCTTATTTCGATACAATTCAACAATTGTCTGTTTTTTTTGTTTTCTTTTCGTTTGTTTTATGATATAAAAGAAGCGCAAGTCATGCATTTATAATCCGCTTTTACTTATACCCCCGCCAGAACTGTCCACCGATAAAGGATTCGTTATGAATACAACAATTAACAAATACGAAGTATTCTTGAAAGTCGTCGAATTCGGCAGTCTGTCGCAGGCAGCGGCCTACTGCAACTATTCGCAGTCGGCAGTCAGCCAGATCATCCGGTCTCTGGAGAAGGAACTTCAGGTCACGCTGCTCACCCGCAGCCATGCCGGCGTCCGTCTCACCAGCGATGGAAAGAGCCTGCTGCCGTATATTGAGGAGCTGGCCCGTTCGTTCGATTCGCTATACCGGAAGACCCGGGAGATTCACGGCATCGAGAGCGGCCTTGTGAGGATCGGTACCTTCCACAGTATTTCCAACCATATTCTGGTTCCCATTCTGGATGATTTCCGCAAGGAGTATCCGAATATTAGAATTGAACTCCTCCACGGTGACAATAAGACCATCGAGGACGCGATCGCGCGCGGCATTGTGGATCTGGGCTTCGCCAATCTGCCGGTCAGCAAAGATTTCGAAGCGATTCCGGTCTATACAGACCCCTTCGTGATCGTCATGCCGGAAGACCATCCGCTCGCGGACAAAGACGAAGTTCCGCTGACGATCCTTTCCGACGAACCCTTCGTTCTGTACGACGAAGCAACCCGCAAAGAGGCGTTCGGCATCCTGCTGGAGCATGAGATCCCGTTCGATATTCACTACCGCAGCACCGATGACATGAGCATCCTCCAGATGATCGAGCGCGGCATGGGGCTCGGCTACATGGGCAAGCTCATCCTGACGGATACGCCGTTCCATGTCATCACCAAGAAGACGGATCCGCAGCACTTCCGGCACATCGCGCTCGCGATCAAGGACAAAAAGATGGCCCCGCGCACAGCGCTGCTCTTCCTCGAATACGTCGAGGCGAACATCGCCAAGTACACGAAGCCTGTCTACGAAAAGAATCAGTTTTAAAAACCAGGCACAAAAAGCGAGGCCCTGAGGGCCTCGCTCTTTTAATACACTTCTTTGAGATCACCGGCACGGTACGCCTGCACCAGTGCACGCAGATCTTCGATCTGTTCCTCCAGTTCCTTCGCCTGGTCTGTGTCCTTGACCATGCAGCGCTTGGGCAGGACTTCGACCGTCCGGATGACCGGTGTGAAGAACTCCTGTGTGCCGTCCGGATTCTTGGGCTTGTATGGTTTGTGCTCCGCCAGTGCCATGAAACGGGAGTTGTAGATGAAGGTGTAGCCTGCGATACCGGTCGTCTTCTGGTACGCCTTGGAGATACCGCCGTCGATGACGAACAGCTTGCCTTCACCCTTGACGGGACTCTCACCGTCCTTGATCTTGACCGGCACGTGGCCGTTCAGGATGTGGCCGACTTCCGGATCGATGCCGAACTCGCGCAGGATCGCTTCGCAGTGGCGTTTCTCATTGATCAGCTTGTAGTACGGGACCGTGTGCTCCTTGTGGGTCGCCTTGTCCGCGATGAACAACCGCTCAAAGGTCGTCATCTGATCCTTGCCGAACAGCGGCGAAGACGGGCCAAGCCACAGGTACCACATCAGGTCGCCCGGGATGCCCGGCTCATCCGAAAGCTCCGGCTCAAAGTATTCTTTGCGGATCTGATCGTCCAGATAATCAAAATACGCTTTGCCGTAGAACGCCTTTCCATTCATCATGATCGGCAGGAAGTTGCCGTTCTCGTCCATCGGCACGCTGCCGTGGTACATCAGGTTGTTGTTGCACTTGGTGTAAAGGGCGCCATGGCTGTAAAGGAATCGCACATGCCGCTGCAGTTTGGTGCACCGTTTGAACGACGCCTCGAGCGCTTCCATGAGCAGTTCCTCATCCTCGGACAGCTTGTACGGATCCGCCGGATCGATCGTCGGGAAGTTCTTGTCGCGCAGTTCGTACTCCTTGCCCTTGATCATGATCGTGCCCTTCTCGTAATCAATCTTGTCGAGCAGGAGGCGGTTCTCCAAATGATACTCCGGATGGTTGAGGATGCGCTGGCCTTCGACCTTGAACTGGATGATCGCGATCGCCTTGTGCATGCGGGCCGCCATCTCATCGCTGACCGGGTCGAACTTGCCCGGGTCGTAGACTTTCGGCTTGAAGAACTCGCATGGGTCGTCGCCGTAGGTCTCCATCGCGAACGCCGTCAGCGTACGCAGGTTGATGCCGTAGCCGACCTCGAGCATATCGAAGTTGTAATAGCTGATATTCATGCGCAGGACGTTGGCAATGCAGGCCCAGTTGCCGGCCGCCGCCCCCATCCACACAACGTCGTGGTTGCCCCACTGGAAGTCGATGTTGTCGAACTCCATGAGGTAGTCCATGATCTCGTCCGGATGCGCGCCTCTGTCCCAGATGTCGCCGATGATGTGCAGCATATCGACTGCCATGACGCTGATGCTGTCCGCCAGCTCGATGATGAAGTCCTCGGTGTAGCCGCTGTCCACGATGGCCTTGATGATCTCGTTGTAATAGAACGAGCGATTGGCCTCATCGTCGGCGTGGAGCAGTTCGTCCATGGTGTAGCCCCAGAACTTCGGCAGCCGCTTTCTCACGCGGGACCGCGAATACTTGGTCGATACGGACCGGCAGATCTGGATCAGCTGGTAGATCGACTCAAAGCACCACTGCTCGTAGTTGATATCCGTTCTCTTCTTCTGTCTTGCGATCGCAGACGGTGCATCGTAGATCAGCGCCGCCAGGTCCCCGCGTTCCTGTCTCGTCAGGTCACGGCCGAACTCCTCATCGACCTTGGAACGGATGACGCCGCTGGCGCTCTTGATCATATGGCGGAACGCCTCGTACTCGCCGTGCAGGTCACTGAAAAAATACTCTGTTCCTTTCGGCAGGGACAGGATCGCGCGCAGATTGACGATCTCACTGGTCGCCGCTCTGGCATTGGGAAATTTTTCAGATAGAAGTCGCAAAAACTGCATGTCTCTCATTGTGTAGTTCCTCACTGTTTTGGTATTGGGAATCGCTCTCCTTGCAATGCGTGCACCGCCGATCCCCGGCTTCTGATATCCTTACCATTCACATATCTTCGCAGCCAGCGCGTTTATCTCTCATAGAGATCACTGCCCCGGCTGTCGATCGCTACGATCACAGGCATATCCACGACAACAAGCCGGCGGACAGCCTCTGCGCCCAAATCATCGTAGGCGATGACCTCGGCCTCTTTGATGGATTTGCTGATGAGCGCGCCCGCACCGCCGATCGCGGCAAAGTAGACGGCGCCGTTGCGAACGATCGCTTCTTTGACGGCCTCGTTGCGCGGTCCCTTGCCGATCATGCCCGTCTCGCCCAGATCGAGCAGTGTCGGCGCATAGGCGTCCATCCGGTAGCTCGTCGTCGGGCCTGCAGAGCCGATGGCCTGCCCTTCCTTCGCCGGCGTCGGGCCGACGTAGTAGATCACCGCATCCTGCAGCGGGAACGGCGGCTCATTGCCTGCTGCGATCGTTTCGACGATGCGTTTGTGCGCCGCGTCGCGCGCTGTATAGATCACGCCCGTCAGCAGCACATTGTCGCCGGCTCGCAGCGAAGCAAACTTTTCTCTTGTAAAAGGTGCCTCAATACGGATTTCCTGCATCAGAGGATCACCTCCTTGTGTCTCGAAACATGGCAGTTGACATTGACAGCAACCGGCAGACCTGCGATATGCGTCGGGGCAGTCAGGATATTGATTCCGAGCGCCGTCGTATCGCCACCAAAGCCCTGGGGACCGATCCCCAGCTCGTTGATCGCGGCCAGCATTTCCTCTTCCATCTTCGCATAGAACGGGTCTTCGTTCTTGTGGTCAAGCGGCAGCATCAGCGCCTTCTTTGCGAGCAGCGCCACGCTGTCGAACGTCCCGCCGATCCCCACGCCGAGTACGATCGGCGGACAGGGATTGCCGCCTGCCAGGCGCACGGTCTCGAGAATGAAGTCCCTGACGCCCTGCTCGCCCGCTGACGGCGGGAACATCTTGATCCGGCTCATGTTCTCGGACCCGAACCCTTTCGGCGCTACGGTCACCTTGACTTTGTCGCCGGGCACGATGTCCACGTGGATGTGCGCAGGCGTGTTGTCCTTCGTGTTGACCCGGCGCAGCGGATCCTCCACGACGGACTTGCGCAGATACCCGTCGCCGTAGCCGCGCCGCACCCCTTCGTTGATGGCATCATACAAATAACCGCCGGTGAGCATCACTTCCTGCCCGACTTCCAGGAACACACAGGCAAGGCCTGTGTCCTGGCAGAGGGGGATGTGTTCCTCTCCGGCGATCCGGATATTCTCCTCGATCTTATCGAGAATATAGGCTGCGCGCTCATTCCGCTCGCAGCCCTTTGCACATTTGATGGCGCACAGTACATCCGCAGGCAAATCATAATTGACCTCCTGTACCATAGTACAGACTGCATCGCGGATCTTAGTGACGTCAAGTTCTCTCATTTTAGTAATTCTCCGGTTTAACCTGGAAATGTGCCTGCGGATGGTTGCATACCGGGCATACCTCCGGGGCTTCTTTTCCTACATAAATGTGGCCGCAGTTCTGGCACTGCCAGATTACGACATCATCCTTCGCGAAAACGGTTTCATCCTGGATGTTCTGAGCGAGTTTGAGATATCTCTTTTCGTGTTCGCGCTCGATCTCGGCAACGCCTTCCATGATCTCAGCGATCTCATCAAACCCTTCCTCTCTGGCAGTCGCAGCCATCTCTTTGTACATGACTGTCCATTCTTCATTCTCACCGGCAGCCGCGTCGAGCAGATTCTCATAGGTATCGCCGATGCCCTGGAACAGCTTGAACCACAGTTTGGCGTGTTCCTTCTCATTGGCAGCCGTTTCCTCAAAAATGTGCTGGATCTGTACATAGCCGTCTTTTTTCGCCTGGGACGCATAGTAAGTGTACTTGTTGCGCGCCATGGACTCACCGGCAAATGCTGTCTTCAGGTTCTCCAATGTTTTTGTTCCGGTCAGATCTTTCATTCTTATTCCTCCTCTTCCTTCAGATCATTCCTCCAGGTGGATCTTCGCACCGAGTCCCTGCATCTTCTCTACAAAATGCTCGTACCCGCGCTGAATGTGGTAGATATTTGTAACTTCCGTCCTGCCGTCTGCGACCAGCCCGGCGAGGACCATCGCAGCGCCCGCGCGGAGGTCGGTCGCCTGCACCTTGCTGCCCTTGAGTCTCGCATTGCCGGTGACCAGCGCACAGCGGTCGTCCGTCTTGATGGCAGCGCCCATCTTTTTGAGCTCCGGAACGTGCATGTAGCGATTCTCAAAAACGGTCTCGATGACCGCACTGGCCCCGTCGACAGTCGTCAGCAGCGCCATAAAGATCGCCTGCATGTCTGTCGGGAAGCCCGGGTACGGCAGGGTCTTGATGTCGGTAGAAGTCAGCCTTCTGTCGTTGGCCCGCACGATGAGGCCTTCATCGACGGAGATGACCTCCACCCCGCACTCACGCAACTTTGCAATAACAGGCTTTATGTGATCCGGCAAAACATTCTTCACAAGGACAGCCCCGTGCGTGATCGCTGCAGCCACCATAAAAGTGCCGGCCTCGATCCGGTCGGGGATGACATTGTGTCTGGCGCCGTGGAGGCTTTCCACGCCGATGATGCGCACCGTATCTGTGCCTGCACCCTTGATCCTGGCGCCCATCTTGTTGAGGAAGTTCGCCATGTCGGTGATCTCCGGCTCCTGCGCCGCGTTCTCGATGATCGTGGTGCCTTCCGCCAGCGTTGCCGCCATGATGATGTTCTCCGTTGCACCGACGCTCGGGAAGTCGAGGTAGATCATGTTCCCGTAAAGCCGGCTTGCCCGCGCGGTGATCACATCGTTGACCGTGTCCACTTCCACCGTCGCGCCGAGGGCACGCAGCCCTTTGATATGCAGCTCTGTCGGCCGTTCACCGATCGCGCAGCCGCCGGGCAGATGGATCGTTGCGCTGCCAAAACGCGCGAGAAGCGGCCCCATCGCGAGGATGGAGGCGCGCATTCTTGTTACCAGTTCCTGCGGCGCTTCTGTCGTCTCGATGCCGCGCGCCGTGATATTGACGCGGTTGTTCGCAAGATCCGGTTCGACCTTAGCGCCGAGCGCCTCGATGATCTGGCACATGATCTCCACATCCTTGAGGGCCGGGACCGACTTGATCTCGCATGTTTCTTCAGACAGCAAAGTGGCCGCCATGATCGGCAGCACCGCATTTTTTGCACCGCTAATGACCACTTCGCCATGAAGCGGTCCGCTCTTTTCAACTACTATTTTTGCCACATCAAACTCCTGTGCACTACGATTTTTGTCTTAGAGATTTTTCAGCTCCTCAATGCAATTCCTGCAGATGTTCTTCCCGTTGTGGTTGATCACATCCACAGCACTGCCGCAGAAGATGCAGGCAGGTTCATACTTCTTGAGGATGATATACTCTCCGTCCACGTAGATCTCCAGCGGGTCCTTGATGTCGATACTCAGCGTTCTTCTGAGTTCGATCGGAAGAACGATTCTTCCAAGATCGTCTACTTTTCTTACGATACCAGTCGCCTTCATAATTCCCTCTCCTATCTTTTACTCCGTCTTCTTCAACATACCAACGAGCGACGATACAGCCTTTCCGACTGACGACAGGGACTGTACGAGGTTCTCATTGCCATGAAGTGCGTTCTTGACGCCTCCCATCGAGGACGTCACATCGTCCAGTAATCCATCAACTTCATTGACACGTTTGTTCGCGACCGACGCGATCGGTTTGGCATCCTCCAGAATCTGATTCACTGTTTTCAGGGTCCCCAAAGCCTTGACCACAAGGACGATCAGAAAGATGACCAGCACGATCAGACATGCCATCAGCAAAAACATACATAATTCTCTAACTGTGAAAGTTGCGTCCATAATAGTCAGACTCCTCCTATTCTGTTTATATTATCTTACAGTTTTTGTAAAGACGCAAGCAAAGATGCTGTTTATCTTTGTTCTTTTTATGCACTAACCCTTTTCTCTCTCGTAAAGAGCCATGATCGAGGGGCTGTAATCGCTGCCTTCGTAGACGTAAAGCGGCTCGTGCAGATCGAGTTCACTGCCCCCATTTTTGAGGAATCGAACCAGCACCAGATTTGGATCCTTGCCCTTCCGGGGTGCGACCGGCAGGATCTCCTTGGCTTCTAGATGCCTTTTGCGCCCCTCCGACAGGATATCGACAAGCCTGGACGGCCGGTGGACCATACAGAGCGTGCCGTGGTCGCGCAGCAGGGCAGCGGCTGCATCCATGAAGTTCTCCAGCCCGCCTTCGATCTCGTGCCGGGCGAGCGCCACCTCTTTGCGGGTGCTGACCATCGGACCGCCGCCGCGCACATAGGGCGGATTGGTCACGACCAGATCAAATCCTTCCCGCTGGGATTCTTCAAACGGAAGATCGCGGACATCGCCGGTCAGGATCTCGCAGCGGTCCGTAAATCCGTTGAGTGCGGCGCTGCGGCGCGCCATATCAGCGGCCTGCGGCTGGAGTTCAACGCCAGTCAGCGCTGTCTGCGGGAATTTGGCCAGCAGGATCATCGCGACGGCGCCGTTGCCCGTGCCCAGGTCACAAATCCGCTTCGGATCTCTGACCGCACCGGCTGCAAAAGTCGCCAAAAGGACCGCATCGATCCCGTAGCGAAACCCGCCTTCGTTCTGGATCAGCGACAATCCGCCAAATCCCATGTCATCGATGCGTTCCTTCTTAGTCATACGTTGTTTCCTCATCGCAGCAGCCTGCGCAGGCTGCCGGTCTATTCTGCGCTTTTAGGCTTGCCTGCTTCCGGCTTTGCGCCGTCCTGCGGTTTGCGGCGGCGGTTTCTGTGCCGGCGGCGCTTGCGGTGCGGCGCATCGCCTTTGCCGCCTTCAGCGCCGGCAGCCTGTTCGCGGTCTGTCCGCCCGGTGCTCTGCGATTCCTGCTTTGCCTCCCTGGCTTCCTGTCCGTCTTCTCTGCGGCGGCGGGACGGTCTGTTGCGGCCCGTGCGTTCGCGTTCCTTGCCGCTCTTGCCTGTCTCCTCGCTCTCCGCGGACTCCGCTGCCTTCTTTTTATTGCTGCTCTGCGCGTTCTTCTTCGGCGGGTGCTGCAGCCCCTTGCCGCGGCGCTTGTCAAGCCGCGTGATGTCCTCTTTGCCGTAGACGAGGACCTCGCTGTCGAGCTTTTCGTACTCCTCGCCCTCTGCGTTCGTCTCCGTCTGGATCAGCCGGCACTTGATCTTGTCGATCAGGATGTTGACATCCATGACGACCGCCAGGCCTTCCGGCGTCTCGATGCGCTCGCCGATCCCGGGCATACCTTTGCCGAGTTCCTGATAGATATCGTTCTCGAACTTCAGGCAGCACATCAGGCGGCCGCACATCCCGGAGATCTTGGTCGGGTTGAGCGACAGGTTCTGCGTCTTGGCCATCTTGATGGACACGGGCTGAAAGTCCGGCATCCACTCTCTGCAACACAGTCCGCGGCCGCAATTGCCGATGCCGCCCATGAGCTTGGCTTCATCGCGCACACCGATCTGGCGCAGCTCGATCCTTGTCTTGAAGACCGACGCCAGATCCTTGACCAGATCGCGGAAATCCACGCGTCCATCCGCCGTGAAATAGAAAATGATCTTGCTGCGGTCGAATGTGTACTCCACGTCGACCAGTTTCATATCGAGGCCGCGCGCGTCCACTTTTTCCTGGCACTGCACGAGCGCCTGCTCACGTCTGGCCTTGTTTTCTTCATATCTGGCCCGGTCTTTGGCATCCGCGGAGCGCAGCACCTTGCGCAGCGGCTTGACGATCTGCTCGTCGGGAACCGCCGTCTCCGTCATGGTGATCAGACCGAATTCCATCCCGCGGGCGGTCTCGACGATGACTTCCTCATCCTTGAGATAGACCCGGCCCGCCGGGTCAAAATAGTACTCTCTCCCGGACCCCGGGAATCGCACTCCTACAACATTGGTCATGTCAGTGTTTTCCTCCAACTGTAACTGTTATTCTTTGCGCAGCGCCATCAGCACCAGCTTTTTCAGCGCGCTGTCAGCTCTGTCGCCGCGCCTGATCTCTTCTCTTGTCTGCTCAAGCTGTGCCACAAGCCTGTACAGACCGTCTCTCTGCGTGGACGGAACGCCTTCTGTCAGCATGCGGCCGCAGCGTCCTTCCAGGGCATCGACGTACAGCAATGCCTCTTCGCGGCTCTTCGCCTGCGGCTCGATGATCTCCCGCAGCTGGTAGTACGGGGCGCCGTCCGTCAGTGCTTCGAGCAGTGCGGCGACAGCTTCCGATGCTTCGCGCCCCTGCTCCCCCATCTGTCCGTAGGCATTCAGACGCAGATGCACACAGCGGGACCGGATCGTGGCCGGCATGCTCTCCATATTCTCCGAGAGCAGCAGGATCACCGTCCCCGGCGCCGGCTCCTCCAGCGTCTTCAGGAAACGGTTGAACGCCCGCGGGGTGATGCTGTCCGCATCGCAGATGACCGCGACGCTGCGGTCTCCCTCGAGCGGCTTCGAAGAAAGCCGTTCCTGGAGCGATTCGACATCCTCGTCGCGCACGCTGGCGACCTTGCTGCCTTTCTTCTGCGTTGCCTCAACAAAGTAGACATCCAGGTGGTTTCGTTCCGCGATCCGCCTGCAGGTCGGGCAGCTGCCGCAGCCCTCCCCCGGCGCTTCCGGACAGAGCAGTGCCTGTGCGAAAGCGGTCGCAAAGGCGGTCTTGTCGACGGAGCGGGGAGACTCCACGATGAAAGCATGCGGTACATCGCCGCTTTTGATCATCGTGCGGATCTTGCCGATCAGCGCATCATTGTCTTTGATCTGCGCAAAACTCATACGCTCTTCCTACCCCGTTTCATTAAAGTCCGTGTTTTTTCATCAGCAGTCTGTCGAGCTGCCGGGCGATCTGTCTGCTCACCTCTTCGATCGGCTGTTCGCCGTCGATGCCGATGATGCGCTCCGGATACTGCTGTTCCAGCGCCAGATACCCCTCGTAGACGCGCCTGTGGAAGGCGGCATTCTCCTGTTCCATCCGGTCCATGGCAGCTTCATCGATGCGCGCGTGGCTCTTCGCCGGATCCACCTTGATCAGGATCGTGGCATCCGGGATACAGTCACCGATCGCATAGCCGTTGATCGTGGTCACACTGTCGCCGAGCCCTCTGGCGTAGCCCTGGTAGGCGATCGAGGAGTCCACATAGCGGTCGCAGACGACCGTTTTTCCCTCTGCCAGCGCCGGCCGGATGACTTCGCTGACGATCTGGGCACGGCTCGCCGCATACAGCAGTGCTTCGGTCATGGGATCCATTTCAGTGCAGGCCGGATCGAGAATAATGGCGCGGATCTTTTCCCCGAGCGCAGTGCCGCCCGGTTCTCTTGTGAACAGAACGTCCTCCCCCTTCCCGGTCAGGTATTCTTTTATGAAAGCCAGCTGGGTCGTCTTACCGGACCCGTCGCCGCCTTCTACTGTAATGAACAGTCCTTTTTCCATGCTTGTCACTCCGCCTGCTGCAAAGCTGCCCGCCGCCGCTTCTTTCATAAGAAGTGTTACCGGCTGCGCTTGCTGCTTTTGCCGCGGCCTCCTTTACGCTTGTTATTTCTGGATTTCCCGGAAGCGCCTGCACTCTGTCTGGCCTGATCGAGCAGCTGATCCAGCAGGATGTACGCGATATAGGCGACCGGCACGCAAAGCATGATGACAAATACGATTCTAAGCAGCTGCATGATGTCCACCTGTCCCGTACCTCCTTTCGCATCAGTTTGTCCCGTATCTGCCCATACGTCGATGAGCGCATTCCAAGACAAAATATTATAACACAGCAATAAGTACAACTGCAAAACAATATAATTGTTAGCACTCTTTTTTATTGAGTGCTAAATTTTTGTTTACTTTTTGCAATCGCCCATTTAGAATGAAAATGAAATGTGAATCATATCCCTTTTTCAAGGAGGAATCAGACACCAATGAACATCGACAAACTGACCATGAAAGCACAGGAGGCCATCCAGGAGACCCAGAACAACGCCATCCGGCTGGGCAACCAGCAGATCGACGGCGAACATCTGCACCTCGCCCTGTTGCAGCAGGACGGCGGCCTCATCCCCAAACTGATCAACAACATGGGCAAAGACGCGGCTGCCCTCACCCGCAGCGTCGAAGCGGAGCTGGACAAGCTCCCCAAGGTGCAGGGCGCCGGCGGCAGCCTCTACACCACACAGCGGTTTAACAAGCTGCTGATGGAGGCGGAAAAAGCTGCGGAGCAGTTCAAGGACGAGTACATCAGCGTCGAGCATCTGTACCTGGCGCTTCTTGGCGAACGCAATACGCCGTCCGCACAGCTCTTCCGGCAGTACAGCATCACAAAGGACGGATTCCTTGCGGCGCTCGAGAAAGTCCGCGGCAACCAGACGATCACCAGCCAGGATCCGGAGGACAACTACGAAGCACTGGCCAAATACGGCCGGGACCTCGTAGAGATGGCGCGTCAGGGTAAACTCGACCCGGTCATCGGCCGCGACGAGGAGATCCGGCACACCATCCAGATCCTCTCCCGCCGCACCAAGAACAACCCGGTCCTCATCGGCGAGCCGGGCGTCGGCAAGACGGCCGTCGTCGAAGGCCTCGCGCAGCGGATCCTGAACGGCGACGTGCCGGAGGGACTGAAGGACAAGACCATCTTCGCCCTGGACATGGGTGCACTGATCGCTGGCGCAAAGTTCCGCGGCGAATTCGAAGAGCGCCTCAAGGCGGTCCTGAACGAGATCGAAAAGTCCGAAGGCCGCATCATCCTCTTCATCGACGAGATCCACAACATCGTCGGCGCGGGCCGCACGGAAGGCTCCATGGATGCCGGCAACCTGCTCAAGCCAAAACTCGCCCGCGGCGAACTGCACTGCATCGGTGCAACAACACTGGACGAATACCGTAAATACATCGAAAAGGACGCTGCGCTTGAGAGGCGATTCCAGAAAGTGCTCATCGGCCAGCCCACGGTGGAAGATACCATTTCCATCCTGCGCGGCCTCAAGGAACGCTTTGAGATCCACCACGGCGTGCGCATCACCGACAACGCGCTGATCGCCTGCGCCACCCTCTCCGACCGCTACATCAGCGACCGCTTCCTCCCCGACAAAGCCATCGACCTGATGGATGAAGCTGCCGCGATGATCCGCACCGAGATCGACAGCATGCCTGCGGAACTCGACCAGATCTCCCGCAAGATCATGCAGCTCGAGATCGAAAAGCAGGCGCTCGGCAAGGAGGACGATCCAGCCAGCATGAAGCGCCTCGAGAATATCGACAAAGAACTCGCACAGCTCAAGGATGAGAACGCCGCGATGCGCGCCCAGTGGGAAGGTGAAAAGGCGGCGATCACCGGCCAGAAAGCACTCAAGGCGCAGATCGAAGACGTACGTCACCAGATCGAAGAGGCGGAGCGTCACTACGACCTGGAGAAGCTGGCAGAGCTCAAATACGGCACCCTGCCCCAGTTGCAGAAGGAACTGGAATCGCTCAAAACCAAAGACGGCGACACACGCAAAGACGACGACCGCCTGCTCAAGGAGGAAGTTGACGAAGAAGAGATCGCAGAAGTCGTCTCCAAGTGGACCGGCATCCCCGTCGCGAAACTCGTCGAGACCGAACGCGAAAAACTCCTGCACCTGCCGGAAATCCTGCACAAACGCGTCGTTGGCCAGGACGACGGTATCGAGGCGGTCAGCGAGGCCATCCTGCGCGCAAGAGCCGGCCTCAAGGCGGAAAACCGCCCCATCGGCAGCTTTATCTTCCTTGGCCCCACCGGTGTCGGCAAGACCGAACTGGCCAAAGCGCTCGCAGAGGCACTGTTTGACAGCGAGAAGAACATGATCCGCATCGACATGTCCGAATATATGGAGAAGCACTCCGTCAGCAGACTGGTCGGGGCGCCTCCGGGGTACGTCGGCTATGACGAAGGCGGCCAGCTCACAGAGGCCGTCCGGCGCCGTCCCTACTCCGTCATCCTGTTCGATGAGATCGAAAAAGCGCACCCGGATGTCTTCAACATCCTGCTGCAGCTGCTCGATGACGGCCGTCTGACCGACAACCAGGGCCGCACGGTCGACTTCAAGAACACCATCGTCATCATGACCAGCAACATCGGCAGCGCGTACCTCACCGAGCACATCCGCGAGGACGGCACCATCGATGAGAGCGTCAAGGACGAAGTCATCCGCGAGATGAAGCAGCACTTCCGCCCCGAGTTCATCAACCGCATCGACGACACAATCGTCTTCTCCCCGCTCACCGAAGCGCAGATCGAGAAGATCATCGACCTCTCCATGGAGGACATCCAGAAGCGGCTCGAAGACAGGAACATCACTATCCGCCTGACAGACGAGAGCAAAAAGCTCATTGCCAAAGAAGCGTACTCGCCGATGTACGGCGCGCGCCCGGTCAAACGGTATCTGCAGAAGCATATTGAGACCGGTCTTGCTGCCCGCATCATCGCCGGCGAAGTCATGGACGGCCAGGAAGTGGTCATCGATGCGAAGAACGGCACGCAGCAGTTTAAGACCGAGTAAGCAGGTCTGTGACGGCAGGTCTGTGACGGCATACCTGCTATGGCTGGTACTATACGCATATAAAAGAACTGCCCGGGAATTCCCGGGCAGTCTTTTTATAAAGTCAGTGCGTTAGGGGGTAATAATGCTTACTCCTTCAGAGCGCCCTTGCGATATCCATCGCGAATGTCACGCCACAGATCGAGGTCTGCATTGTCGAAGGTTTCGCCTTCGAATTCGTCCGGGTCGAAGATCTCGTCTTCGCCGGCCTTCTGATGCATTTCGAAGTTCTTGAGGAGCTTTCTGCAGGGCACCAGACCGAAGAAGATGAGGAACAGGGTGTTGACCCAGACAGTGAGGCCGATACCAACGTCACCGACATCCCACGCACCCTGCATGGTGAAGAATGCACCAATGATCGGGCAGACGAGGTAGATGATGTTGATGACCCACTTGGACCACATCGGCTGAACTTCCTTATCACGGAAGAACCAGCTCATGTAGGTGTTAGCACTGTAGTTCTGGTTCAGAATGGTTGTGAATGCGAAGAAGAACAGTGCGATACCGACGAACTGCGGTGCAAAGCCGAAGACTGTGCTGAACGCCTCCATAACCCAACCGGAGCCAGCCGGGATGGATTCGGAAATACCGGTGAAGAGCAGAGTGCCGTCCGGGCTTGTCACGTTGTAGCAGCCGGTGATGACCAGTGTCAGACCAGTCGCTGTGCAAACAAACAGGGTGTCAACATAGACGGAGAAAGCCTGGACCAGACCCTGTTTAGCCGGGTGGGAAACCTCAGCGGAAGCAGCCGGAGCAGATGCGTTCGCGAAACCGATCTCAGAGGAGAAGATCGCGCGCTTGACGCCCCACTGCATCGCGGTACCAAGAGCAGCACCTGCGATCGGGCCAACGCCGAATGCGGATTTGAAGATCAGGACGAAAGCAGCCGGGATCTGAGTCACGTTCGCGAAGAGAACGATGAGCGCCATCAGGATGTAGATGACGGACATGATCGGAACGACGACCTCAGCAAAGTGGCCGACTCTCTTTGCGCCGCCGATGACGATGATTGCCAGCAGTGCGGAGATCACGATACCAGTTGCGAGCGGCGGGATGCCGAACGCGTCATTCAGAGCGGTGGTCATAGCAGCGGTGTGGACCCATGTCTGGGTGAAGCACTGAACTGCGATGAAGATCAGCGCTGCGACGCAACCTGCGACAGCGCCGAGCTTATCATGGAAATAGTAAACCCATCCGCCTTTGTACTCTCCGTCGATTCTTCTCTTGTGGAGCTGGGACATAGCAGCTTCAACGTACGCCAGCGAAGCGCCGATGAGGGCTGTGCACCACATCCAGAACAGAGCACCGGGGCCGCCGAAGCCGACAGCTGTAGCAACACCGACGATGTTGCCGGTACCGACACGGCCGGCGATCGCCAGTGTGAACGCCTGGAACGAGGAAAGTCCGTTTTCGGATTCTTTGCCGTTAAAGAGCAATTTGATCATTGTTGGGATTTTACGAATCTGAGGGAACCCCATGGTAATAGACATAATAAGACCGACACCAAAAATCAGGATCAGCATGCCGTTTCCCCAGAGAAGACCGTTCAATGTTCCTATCATTGCAACACTTCCTTTCTTTTGAGAGATAAATTGTAACGCACTGCTCTGACAATTCAGACAACTATTGAACTAACAGTTGTATGATTTCAGTCGCCTCATTCTAACCTCTGTCAAACAGTCTGTGTTATTAAAGAAAGTGTATTAAAACATAACGAATTCTTATATTCCCCATTTCCCAGCCTTTTCGGCGGATTCAGGTGACAAAAAGACCCCTGCAGCACCGTGCCGCAGGGGCTTTGTTCATGGAGTCCCGATCAGGAGGCTTCCGCTTTTAAACTACTGTCCGTCTTCAAAGAGTGCCAGATAGTCGCCGTATCCCTCTTCCTCCATCCTGTCATACGGAATGAAACGCAGTGCAGCCGCATTGATGCAGTACCGCAGCCCGCCCTGTTCCTCCGGGCCGTCCGTAAAAACATGCCCGAGATGCGACGAGGCTTCCGCGCTGCGCACCTCCGTGCGGTACATCCCGTACGACAAATCCAGGTGCTCTTTCACCGCCCCTTTGCCGATCGGCTTCGCGAACGCAGGCCAGCCGCAGCCGCTGTCGTATTTGTCAAGCGAACAGAAGAGCGGCTCCCCGCTGACAACATCCACGTAGATCCCCTTTTCAAAGAAATGGTCGTACGCACCGGTGAACGGCGGTTCCGTGGCCGCGTTCTGCGTTACTTCAAAAGACGCCCTGCCGATGCGGGCAAGGCGCTCCTCTTTGGTTTCCTTATTATAATCCGCCACGCGCGCACCGCCCGCGGCCTGTTTCCGGGTATTGTCCGTCATTCTTAGATCCTTTCTTTTGTCCCGCTGATGCAGAGCGATTCCTAGATCGCCAGATTGTTGGACTTGCGCAGTTTCTGACAGTACTGCGTGCAGAGTTTGTCCGTGCAGTTCGCGCAGCTGAGCGCTTCGTTGGAGTGCTCCCAGAACCTCTCGGGGAACATCATGACGCACAGCTCCCAGACGAGCCACACCGCAAAGGCCATCAGGATCAGCGACTGCGAGAAGAAGCCGCGCATCGCCAGCATCGGTGTGAACATCATGAGGTGATCCCAGTTGAAGATCCGGCACGTCGTGCAGCACCGGTTGTGCAGGATCAGCCGGAACGGGCACCAGATCAGCACGCAGATCAGATCGCACACGTAGAACGCCACGGTGATCAGGAACAGCACCCTGTCGTCGATGACATTCGTCTCCCGCAGCACGATGAGCGCGATGATCCCGGCCGCAAAGATGATAAAGACCTTATAGGCCGCTTTGGTCGTCTCGATGATGTACTTGCGCAGGTTGATGTGGTCGATCGCCTCTTTGATGGGGCGGAATCGCATCTTGAACAGTTTCTGAGAGCCGAGCGCCAGCCGCGTGCCCACCGGGATCAGCTGCAGCAGCATATCGAAGACCCACAGCCCCCACAGCAGATGGAAGACTGAAAGATGCTTGAAGAAGTTCCAGCCTTTCAGCACATCCAGCTGGGACGGCCAGCGGAACGCGATGAACACCGTCGCTGCGAAAATAAAACAGCGCGCCACAAGACGCCCGATGTAGATCTTGCGGATCCTAGACCGCGGCGGCTTTCTGACCGCATCAAGGCAGGCCTCCTTATCGAAAGTCTCCGGTGCAGTGTTATGCAGTTCGCTGTTTTTCCACTCACTCATAAAAAGTCTCTCTTTTTATGTCAGTATTTTCGCACAGATGCAGTGCATTTGCAATCCTTCTGCGGCTGTAAAACCGGATTTTCTGGACGCTGTTCAAAAAACAGCATAAGCAGAACCGGCACCTTCCGGCACCGGTCCTGCTCTTTCCTATTTGCATCGATCTATCCACTCAGATGATGTGTTCTGTCTTCAGCATCCCGCGCACGAGCACGCTCATCTGCTGTTCAACGCGCCGCGAGAGTTTTTCACTGTCCTTGGAGAAGGCCCAGTGGAACTCCAGGCCGACCAGGGAAGCCAGGCACATATACAGCATCTCGTCCACCGACAGGTCCGTGCGGACGGTGCCCTTCTCCTGCCCCGTTTCGATCAGCGCACGCAGGGACTTGACCAGACCGCGCTCCTCGCCGTAGATATGCTCGTAGTCCATCCCCGTATAGCTGGACGCCAGCGCCTTGAGGATCTCCTTGCCGCGCTTTTCATTCTCGATATATGCAAGGGTGAAAAACTGCACCAGCCCGTAGGCGAAGTCCAGATCTTTGACTTTCTCATACGCCTCTTCATAGAACTCATCCGACTGCGTAAAGGTGTACTGCAGCAGATCCTCCTTGCTGTCGAAATGGGTATAGAACGTACCTTTGGAAACGCCCGCCAGGTCGGTGATATCCTTGATGTTGATCTCAGAAAACCCTTTTGCCTTGATCAGGGCGATCGCAGCCTCGTAGAGCCTGCGTTTTGTTTCTCTTGCCTGTCTTTGTCTCTTCGTCATAGTCCGCCCCTTATATACATACCGGCAACAAATGCCTCAGGAAAATGCTTCATACTAACACTCATTATACGCGTATGCAATGAAGCATTCAACAACCCCCATTGTAATAACAGCACTTTGGGAATACTCCGCACCGTCCCACCATTTTGATAAACATTGGTCAGCATGCCGATGCCATACCTCGCCAATCACAAGTCTGCAACAACCTATGAGTAATATAAGAAAATGTTGGAACGGGTATGCATTTATTAAGGAATCGCAATTACAGGCGAAACAATTGACAAACCCTTCTTCTAATAAATATAGTAGCCATAGTTGATTCGGTATAAGCGGATCAGTCTGATATACGCCAACTCATATAATCAATGTTAAGGATAATGTTCAGGAGGAAACGACATGCCTAAGCACTTTGAAATCATGGACGGCAACGAGGCAGCTGCATATATTTCTTATGCGTTCACCGAAGTAGCCGGCATCTTCCCGATCACTCCCTCTTCTCCCATGGCGGAACATGTGGACGAGTGGGCAGCGAACGGCAAGAAAAACCTGTTCGGCCAGCCCGTACAGGTTGTCGAAATGCAGTCCGAAGGCGGCGCTGCCGGTACAGTTCACGGGTCTCTTCAGTCCGGTGCTCTGACCACCACCTACACCGCTTCCCAGGGTCTGCTCCTTATGATCCCGAATATGTACAAGATTGCGGGCGAGATGCTCCCGGGCGTCTTCCACGTCTCCGCAAGAACGCTGTCGGCGCATGCGCTGTCCATCTTCGGTGACCACAGTGACGTCATGGGCGTCAGAAGCACAGGTTTCTCCCTGCTCGCTTCTTCGTCCCCGCAGGAAGTCATGGACCTCGGTGCTGTTGCACATCTGGCAGCGATCGATGCCCGCATGGCCTTCCTTCATTTCTTTGATGGTTTCCGTACCAGCCACGAGATCCAGAAGATCGAAGCCCTGGACTACGAAGACCTCCGCCCGCTGGTGAACATGGAGTCCCTGAAGGCGTTCAGAAAGAACTCCCTCAACCCGGAACATCCGGCTACCCGCGGCACCACCGTCAACCCCGACATCTTCTTCCAGGCAAGAGAAGCCTGCAACACGAAGTTTGCTGAGGTCCCTGCGATCGTCGAAAAGTACATGAAAGCCATCAGCGAGCTGACTGGCAGAGAATACAAACTCTTCAACTACTACGGTGCTGAAGATGCAGAACGCATCATCGTTCTCATGGGCAGTGCAGCTGAGACCGCCAAGGAAGCGATCGACCTGCTCGTCAGCCGCGGCGAGAAAGTCGGCATGATCAACGTCCACCTCTACAGACCGTTCTCCGTCGAGCACTTCCTCGCAGCAGTTCCCGAAACCTGCAAGAAGATCGCTGTTCTCGACAGAACCAAGGAACCGGGTTCCCTCGGCGAGCCGCTCTATCAGGACATCATGACCCTGTACAGAGAAAAGGATATGCCGATGGAGATCGTCGGCGGCCGTTACGGCCTGTCCTCCAAGGACACCACCCCGGGCCAGATCATCGCAGCATTTGACAACCTCAAGCTCGACAATCCAAAGGCGAACTTCACCATCGGTATCGTCGACGAAGTCACCAACACTTCCCTGCCGGTCACCGAAGAGCCCAACACCGCTCCTGAAGGTCAGCGCAGCGCTGAGTTCTGGGGCATGGGTTCCGATGGTACCGTCGGTGCGAACAAGAACTCCGTCAAGATCATCGGCCGTGCGACAGATATGTACTGCCAGGCTTACTTCGTCTACGACTCCAAGAAGTCCGGCGGCCTGACCCAGTCCCATCTGCGTTTCGGCAAGGATCCGATCCGTGCGCCGTACCTCGTTCAGGCAGCTGACTTCGTCGCTTGCCACAACCCGAGCTACGTCAACAACTACGACATGGTTGCCACCCTCAAGGAAGGCGGCACATTCCTGCTCAACTGCCAGTGGAGCCCCGAAGAACTCGGCGAGCACCTGCCCGGCAGCATGAAGAGAGCTCTGGCTGCGAAGCATGCGAAGCTGTACATCATCAACGCGATCGACATCGCCCGCAACATCGGCCTCGGCAACCGTACCAACACCATCCTGCAGGCAGCATTCTTCAAACTGGCTGACATCATTCCGATCGACCAGGCTGTCCAGGAAATGAAAGACGCGATCTACAAGACCTACTTCAAGAAGAAGGGTCAGGAAATCGTCGACAAGAACAACGCTTCCATCGACCACGGTATCAACGAACTCGTCGAAGTCGAGATCCCGGCCGACTGGGCTGACGCTCCGGACACAGAGGTCGCAAAGGAAGTTCCGGACTTCATCAGAGACGTTGTCATCCCGATGAACCGTCAGGAAGGCGACAAGCTGTCCGTCGGCACCATGATGAAATATGGTATCGAAGACGGCACATGGCCGGCAGGCACCACCAAGTACGAGAAGCGCGGCGCTGCAGTCGATGTCCCCGAATGGGATATGACCAAGTGCATCCAGTGCAACATGTGCTCCTACGTCTGCCCGCATGCAGCGATCCGTCCGGTCCTGCTGGACGAAGCAGAAGTTGCTGCTGCTCCGGAAGGTTTTGAAACAAAGACCGCGACCGGTAAGGATATGAGCAAATATCAGTACCGCATCCAGGTCTCCCCGCTCGACTGCACGGGCTGCGGCAGCTGCGTCAACTGCTGTCCGGCTAAGGAAAAGGCGATCAGCATGAAGCCGCTCGCTACACAGCTCAAGGAAGCTGACAACTGGGAATACGCAGTTGAGACTGTCACCGTCAAGGAAGACGCTGCCAGCGACAAGAACGTCAAGAGCAGCCAGTTCTTCAAGCCCTACTTCGAGTTCTCCGGCGCATGCGCTGGCTGCGCAGAGACACCGTACATCAAGCTCGTTACACAGCTGTTCGGTGACCGTATGTACATCACCAACGCATCCGGCTGCTCCTCCGCATACGGCGGCTCCACACCGAGCTCCCCGTACTGCACGGACAAGAAGGGCTGCGGTCCGTCATGGGCAATGTCCCTCTTCGAGGACAACGCTGAGTACGCATACGGCTACTTCCTCGGCCAGGCTGCTGTCAAGCGCGAACTCGTCGCTAACATCACAACTCTGAAGGAAGCCGGCGTTGCAGTCGATGCTTGCCAGGCATACCTCGACAACGCGATGGATCCGGAAGTTTCCCGCAAGGTCTCCGATGATCTGCTCGCAGCGATCGAAGGCAATGACAGCGAAGAAGCTGCCTTCATCCGTCAGAACAAAGAATTCCTGACCAAGAAGAGCGTCTGGGCATTCGGCGGCGACGGCTGGGCATACGACATCGGTTACGGCGGTCTGGACCACGTCCTGGCTGCAGGCGATGACGTCAACGTCCTCGTCCTCGACACCGAAGTTTACTCCAACACCGGCGGTCAGTCCTCCAAGGCGACCAACACCGCAGCGATCGCGAAGTTCGCGGCAGGCGGCAAGGACACCAAGAAGAAGGACCTCGGCATGATGGCTATGAGCTACGGATACGTCTACGTCGCACAGGTTGCGATGGGCGCAGATCCGGCACAGACCCTGAAGGCGATCCGCGAAGCGGAAGCTTACAACGGTCCGTCCATCGTCATCTGCTACTGCCCCTGCATCGAGCAGGGTCCGAAGGTCGGCATGGGCCTGTCTCAGCTCGAAGAGAAGAAGGCAGTCGAGTGCGGCTACTGGCATCTGTACAGATACAATCCGGACCTCAAGAAGGAAGGCAAGAACCCCTTCACGCTCGACAGCAAGGAGCCCACTGGCGACTTCCACGCGTTCCTCATGGGCGAAAACCGTTTCGCTTCCCTGGCTCTGTCCTTCCCCGAAAAGGCAGAAGAACTCTACGCCAAGGCAGCCAACGATGCCAAAGAGCGTCTTGAGAGCTACAAGACTCTGGCAAACAGATAAACCAAAGAACGAACAGATTTCAGAAGGTGCCCCGCGCGCCTTCTGAAATCATGTTTACTAAGGAGGAATCACACTATGGCACTTATGACTGCAGAACAGTACATCGAATCCCTGCGTAAGCTCGGCACCAGAGTTTATATGTTCGGTGAAAAGATCGACAACTGGGTGGATCATCCGATCATCCGCCCCTCCATCAACTGCCTGGCGATGACCTATGAACTCGCACAGCAGGATGAGTACAAAGACCTCATGACCGCAACGTCCAACCTGACCGGTCACACCGTCAACCGTTTCACGCATCTGCACCAGGGTCCGGACGACCTGATCAAGAAGGTCAAGATGCAGAGACTGCTCGGCCAGAAGACCGCCAGCTGCTTCCAG
>Ga0129307_1000288_pt1 | contig 85951 bp, 72 predicted proteins | sample P1105metagenome_FD_94437 | JGI IMG/M metagenome (GOLD analysis project Ga0129307, IMG submission 94437) | Capybara group fecal microbial communities from Wisconsin, USA - P1105 metagenome | ecosystem: Host-associated > Mammals > Digestive system > Large intestine > Fecal | place: USA: Wisconsin...
GTCAATGTAATCACTTTCCTTTCTTTGCCTCCTTCAGTTTGATACTGAAAGAATAGCATAATTATTGAAAGTGACCTAGTTTTCGATGAGCCGTCTGACCTAAATTTAGATTAGCACAAACAAGAACCTTTCTTTCGCCCATTTAATATCTGATTTTATAATATCAGACATTTATTGGGCGGTCAAGAGCACAAAAGGGCCGTTGCCGCCCGTTAATTTTTCTCTAAAGCATCATCCACCCCCTGCTCAAAAATCACAGCAAAACTATAGCATAATGCTATCTCCCCTTCTTCCGCGAAACAGAATTATCTAGATCCTTTAAAGCCTTCATATATCCCATCAACCTTTCCCTACTATCATGAGAAAGCTTATTATAATCCTTTATAAATACACCTATTTCCGACTCCTTATCTATCACCATAAAATTAGGTTCATTACCTCTTTTGCCCTCTTTTTCAATTCCAGATAACAGCCACTCCGGACTAACCTTCAAAACCTGACAAATAACCATCACTTTATCAGTTGTAGGATTTGTCTTTTTTGATTTCCATTCACTAATTGCACTCTGCGAGATACCCGTATTTTCAGCAAATTCCTTCTGTGTCATATTTAACTCATTTAATCTCAAAAAAATTCTTTCTCTAATAGTCATTCTTCGACTCCTATTTCCTACAAAGCAGTTTATCAAAACCTATTGACTCTGATATTTTCATCTGCTATTATATTCTCAAGAGGTACTACCGATAGACGGTTAGTTCCTTACGATTAAAAAATAACCGCGAGGGACATACACTTAACCCAAAACAAGTTAAGCATATGGCGGTTATTTTTTAATGCTCGATTTTGCTATCATATAGCCAAAACTGATACAGGTTAGAACTAAACCTAAAATACCAATAAATATGTCTATAGTTAGCATAAGCATCACCTCCTTGTCTTTATTCTTGTTATAATAAATAACAGGACTAAACACTTGGAGGCTTTTATTTTCCTCCAAGTAATTGAAGGAACAACCGCCTACCGTTTATGGCAATACCCTATAAAATTATAATAAAACCTATTGACTCTAATATTTTCATCTGCTATTATATTCTCAAGAGGTACTACCGATAGACGGTTAGTCCCAGTGTTAATTATAAAAATAATCGCTACCTTTGGACGAGGGCGATTATTTTTTTGCGTTTGTATTAACTAGCATGATGCCAAATCCTATGCATGTCAGCATAAAACTTAGTACACTTATTAAAGTATCAATAGTCATACGCATTCCCCCTTTCGTTATTATATTTCTTACCAGTTTATACTAATAAGATTAATAACCTAAAGGAGAAGATCCTCTAGTAAAGTGGGACTAACCGCCTACCGTTTATGGTAATACCCCATAAAATTATAATAATTCACCGCTTTGTCTGTGTCAAGTGTCAATAAATATTTTTAAATTATTTCATATATACGAATATCTATTCAAAATAAAAAGTGCCAATAGAACACTTTTTATTCCAACTTATCATCTTTGTAATACTTCCCTAATGGGTTTTGCCTCCACTTACACATCTTCCCTAAATGTATCCGGCCTCTCTGGATTAAACACCTCATTACATGTCATCACCGTCACCAAATCTTCCGTATCAGAAAGATTAATAATATTATGAGTCCAACCAGGTATCATATGAACCGCCTCGATTTTTTCACCCGACACTTCAAACTCAACCATCTCACCCGTATACCTGCAAGATAAAGCTTTCTTACACCCAATTTTATTAAAAATTTTATCAACATCATGCCAGCATTATCACGCACCGCATCTTCATCATTAAGTAACTCTCCATAAGTGAAAATATCTCATTTGCTCCTTAAACAAAGGAATTACAGAACCATTACTTCCTAAAACATTACCCGCTGATGACTCACTACACACAAAAAGCCCATCCAGAAAATATGTTTTCACATACCCCTGAATAGGCTTTAATAAAATTTATATTCGGTTTACATAATTTTTTCTATCTCATCTAATAGATTTAATAGTATGATACCATAAAACAGCAAGGATTACAAATGTAGTCTTTTTTTATTTAATCAAAAGATAACTTCTATATTCCGGTGATAAATGAATCAAGCCCAGACATATTATTCTGTTGAATCCATTTAACAAGTGATGTTATCAATGTCTTTTTCTGAAGCTCTGTAAGTGAATCAATATACTCTTGCATTTCGTCATAATCCTTAGTCATAAGAATTTTAACTACTTTTTCATCATATTTCATGGGTTATATTCTCCTAATCCAATAGTAAATTGGCAGAATTATAACGCAAAGACACATGATTAGTAAACCTTCTTTTTTATTGTCAGCTAACACATCCTAGTCCTCACCAAATCGAAAAATCACACTCCCCATTTCTTCATCATAAGATCCATGCAGCCTTACATAATTTACACCAGCAAATCCACCTGCTTCTTTTAGTTCATTAATAAATTGAAGACTGTATATTCGCAAAACCTTATTATGATCACTTAAAAGATTATTAGGCACACGAAAAGAAAGTGGATCATATTCTCCACAAGGAATAATAAGAAGTGTTTTCTTTTCATCATTTTTCATAATACTTATAAACTTTGGCTCTTTTAAAGCACGGATAACATCTTTTCCGATACTTACACATCCTTCCCGGAAATTTATTGTCAAGCCAGGTTTAAGATTCGTTTTGCCCATATCCATCCCCCTTGGCCGTAATATTATTCTCTATATCAGATAAATCTATCTTTTCATCCGATAAAGGCATCGATTTTTCTACAATATCAGGATCGTGATTAACTACAGTTGCATTAAAACTATTATTATTCTCCGAAGTTGAAGATAATATTGGATTATCTGATGATTCATTTGGTACTTGCGACGATATTTCAGTCGCACCGGAAGTAATTTCAGCCCCAGATACTATAGATGATTCAACCGCATATTCTGAATCGTTCACTGCGGACACACTAATAATAGAAGAAACGCCTTTATTTAATCCAAATTTAACCCCATCATCTAAAGATGATTTCGAATCAAAAGTGTTACCAACCGACGACTTTTCAGCATATCCTCCAAGATTTTCAAATGTGCTATTTGATTCACCTGAAATATAATCATTGTAGTCAATTCCTATCTTGTTCTCATACTGCTTCGGATATATTTTTTCATTAACGGTTGAAGTTTTTCCTGTAAGAGGATTCACAACTTCAATCTTATTAGATGTAAACTGCACTGCTTCATCCAATTCAAACAATAGGCATAATCCTTTTTCAGAGTTTATAATACGCCCAATAACCTTATATCTGCTATCCTTCTCCCAGCCCATAACATTAAAGATTTTATCTACAAATTCCACTGATGAAATGTCTTTATTTACCCAAGCTTCATCTTTCTTTCTGATCCTCGCCCATTCAACCGATGCACTTTCCTCCTCTAAACGCGGAACAGCAACAAGTCTTTTCTTCTTTCCATTCAGCATAGGTAAAATGTATTTTATACCACTGAAAAGTCTAATAGCCGCCATATTAAACCGGAGCTTACCATACTTAATTGTAACTGTCGGCTTTTTGAGCATAGAAAACTGAGTACTGGGAGGAAGCTCATATCCATCAAATTTTTCATATTCAAGCTCTTCTCCACGCTCAAGTTTTTCTTTCACAAGTGCCTGTATCAGCATAAATTCTTTTTCAGACATATTAGAATAATTATCCAATTTCACAGCAGTATTGTTCTCCATTTACCTTTCTCCATTTCATTTTACAAAGATTGAAGCAGCATATTTAGTTCGTCTACAAGCTCCTGTCGATCTGGCAATAATGAACCGACAGATTCATTCACAACCGACCCTTTTTCATTTATATCTTTTTCAGATAAATCCTTAAGCACGGCTTCCCGATGATTCCTCATAATCACATTTCTGCCTATATGCTTGTCCCGCCATTCCGACGGGAAAGCAATTATATTATCATTAATCTTTTCAGATGCACTTTCATTCGTATAATCAATATAATGAACCTTTGACTTCTCTACTGTCGTTAGTTTACTTGTGTTACCAACAAGAATTTGAGGTTCATCTAAGGAGAAACATAAAAGTTTTGAATCTCCTCTTTCTTTTAATATGCCTCGAAATTTAAATGAATACTCACTTATCCAATCCATATTTTTATAGACCGCAGCAGAAAAAGCCTTTGTTTCAATACGCTTAACAACATCACCATTTTCCTGCATCCATTTAAATGAATTAACCGAATCCGCATCCGCAGCTCTTACAATCACCGAATTAAGTAGAGGATGGTAAAACATCTCTACCCACTCAGGATTATCAAGTTTTTTCAAAGCAGCCTTGTTAAATCTGATTTTGTCTTTTTTTATAGTAAGTGAAGGCATACTATTTGTTAAAAATACAATTCCCGGAGGAACCTCATAGCCTGTAAAAAACATGGATAATACATTATTCTTCTCTTTTCCATTCCATATCTGCATTTCTTTGTTTATCTGTTTTATTTCTTTTTCAGAATAAACAGAATTACAGGCATTAAAATACGTTTCCGAATCAACCTCATTCCAGTGAGGAATAACACTCACATAGCCCTTAAGTGCTCCACTTTCTATAACCTTTAGTTCTGGAACCCCCTTCTTAAGTAATCCCTGAGATGACACCATGAGCTGAGCAGCCTTAGCGATTTCTCTGGTAACGATACCCTCATGATGTTCAGGAACATAAGCCCAGTCACGAGTCTCATTATTTTTTACTATTTTCTTTTTTTTATAATCTAGAACAATGGTTTTTCTAGCTTCTAAATCTCCCCATCTTCTTTCATTTGTAGTAATACTCTTTACCATTCCACCAGTCCATTCAACATTACCAATCAGTGTCTTTCTTTTCTTATCAGTAAGTATTTCAGCTATTTCCTTACAGTTTTTGCCAAGTATAAGAGCAAGAAAAACAAATCGTACCGTTTTTGCTTCATCCTCTTGAATAATAAGTTGTCCATCCTTGGTATGACGGTATCCAAGTAGATCTGCAACCGGATACTGCCCGGTACATATACGCTGATCATACGAAAGAATCATCCTGCGACTCTTATTTGCGGATTCCCAGTCGGCAAGCATAGCATGCATTGTCAAAGCCTGCTCACTGTCTGGATTTAGTGTATAAATATTTTCAGTTTCAAAATATACTCCTACCGGATGATTAGGATTTTTCGTTCTTAGTTCGCTGACATAATCAAGACACTGCGAAATATTTCTGGCAAATCTAGAAACACTGGCACAGATAATCATATCCATCTTGCCATTAAAAGCATCATTAATCATCTGTTGAAAAGCAGGCCTGTGTTCAGCATTTGTTCCTGACTTTCCCTCATCACTATAGATCTGCTGAAGCTCCCAATTAGGTGTTTCATTAACCTTCTTGGTATAAAACTTCTGCTGATTTTCTATAGATGAAGTCTGTTCTAATGACATAGTACTTACACGCGCATATACACCCACACGTTTATTTGTATCATCGTTTATCTTTGGAGTAGGCTTGCCTGGATGAAAGAACTCATTATTAGTAGTTGTATTTCTAACTCGCATCTTAATAGACTTACGAATTGCTTCTCTCTCTTCATGTTTCTTTGCCCACTCTGTCTTATTCGAATCTTCATCAATATCAGCTGATTCTACTATCATCTCTACCGTAGAACCATTATCCACTATCACTTCTGACATAGATTCAGTTTCATCCATTTCTTCCGATTCTGTATTAATTAAATTTGGGTTAATCAAGTTCTCTCCATCACTAATAAAACCATCCGATTCAGTGATTACTTCACCTTCAAACACTCTATTTTCATTTATTCTTTCACTATCATCCAAAACGGATTCCCTCCATCTATTTCAACTTATCCATTGCTTCAGAGATACCTTTCTTCCAAGTCTCATATTCTGCTGGATAGACCTTTGTATAGTCAGAAGCCATTTTTGAAAGAGCCGTCCTCTGATTTTCTTCGTCCAATATGGTATTTATGTTCAAGTATTCATCTTCCGTAACAATATCAATTCTGCGCGACAGGTTGAACAGATAATAAAGAAGACAACAAAACTCTGCATTACTCGCCGCCAGATAAGCTCTGGTCTGGGTGGCAATAACATCTATCTTTCCATCCGAGCAGTCCTTCAGAAGACGCACCATTTCTGGTCTTTTTCTAATATTTCGCTGACCAGTGATATCAATATATACATCAAATAATTCATATTCTGAATTATCGGCAAATTTACCACTGTAATATTCATAATGATAAGTTACTGCCTTATCTCTATTTTTCTCCCATAACTTAGCCAATTTCACATAACCGGCAACTATTTTCTTTTCCATAATTACTCTTCTTCATTTGGCAAATGCCAGTACCATCCATCTGACTTTTTAATAGAAATAATCCCAAGTTCTTTTTTTACTGCTTTCAAAGTTCTTAAACTTATAATCCCATCCATAGACTGAACTATTTGATTATATGAACAATCTTTTTTAGCGAGCTTCTTCTTTAAGTACTTAAGAGCATATTTATATTTATTTCCGAAGCCTGCCCTAGACTGTTCAAGTATTTTTCCTCTTTCTTCATCTACATCTATAATTCCCAACCACTCAATTTTGTTATTATCTGTTATTTCAAATCCAAAAGGACTCCCTAGAGTCGTAAGACTAGATTTTATATGACTGATTGTTCTAACATTCGAATCTTCTCCAAGACGTTCTATCTGAATAATACTTCTGGCAACAGCAGCAAAATCTATACTTCCAAGACCTCGGTAAATGTTTTTTCCATTTTCTTTTTTATTCAAATGTCCAAGCATAACTACAGCACATCCAGTCCTATCTGCAACGCTGACAATAGAATTAAGATACTCTCTTACATACCTGGCATTATTTATATCTGCCTCACCCAAGAATGATTGTATCGGATCTAGTATCAAAAGCTTCGTATTTGTATTATTTATAGCAGTTTCAATAATAGCCTCATTTATATTAGATATAGGTTCATCATTTATTGTAATGAAGGCTACTCTACTTAGATCTGCACCGTAGCATTCAAGGCGAGGTCTTATTGTATCAGTAAGACTGTCTTCTAAACATTGATATATAACATTGACTGGTTCCTTGATAACAGATCCATCAGGAATTGAACCACCAATTGTTAGTTCAGATGCTACCTTTAGTATAAATGAAGATTTCCCTTCTCCTGGATCCCCCTGAATCAAGGTTATTTTTCCATAAGGTATATATGGATACCAAAGCCATTGAACCTTTTTTCCTTTTACTTCTGAATAATATTCTATTGTTACTAATTCTTTATTCATAGAAAAACGCTTTCAAAAAGTTGTAATATTAGGATATTTTGTCTTTAAACATACACTGATAGAAAGTATAGTTGAAATATTTGTATATTTCAATTGTTAAAATTGCACAAATACGATAGTTTTATTAAATACATGTAAATTTTTTGCTGTTTATTTTCACTAATTGGAATAGTATAATACAACCATTGAAACTCATTTAGTTGTGTTATATGGACTTATGGTATCGATAACAGAACCATACATAAATACGAATCTCCCACTAAGGGCGAAAGGGAAATATAATGAATGAATCAGTAGATTATACGGAAATCGGAAGAAGAATACGAAAAGTTCGAAGAGATAAAGATATAACGCAAAATCAGTTAGCAGAACTAGTAAATCTTACTCCTTCTTACATTAGTAATTTAGAAAACGGAAATACCAAACCATCCCTTTCTTCATTAATACTAATGGCCAATACTCTTGACACATCTGTTGATTATCTTCTTGGTAATAACCAGACATATATTGCCGATAGAATAGATACCGAAGCTAAGGATCTCCTATCCGACTGTTCTGAAGAAGAAAGAGAGTTTTTGCTTGGACTTCTAGTTCATGCAAAAGCGGATCTTAGAAAAAGATTTCATACTAGATAAGGGAATACTAAATTTTTGCACTCTTGCACCCTTGATATCCTTCAAGGCCTTTATTTATAACGAAAATCAAAAAAATCAAGAGTGCAAAATATATCATTTTTTGCATCCTTGATTGCACTCTTAATTGAATCCTTAATCACAATAGTAATAATTTATCATGTATTAGCTATAATCTCTTCTATACAGGCAATAACAGTATTAAGTCTGTCTTTCTTATCTTCTTCACAGTAAGCTTCCATTATTCCAAGATATTCATTACATAGCAATTCATTTACAATATCCAAATCCTTTTCATATATCCCCCGATAATATGAAACAAATCTATTCATAACTTTTGCAGCATCTTTTTTCAGATCATCTATCGTACAGTCACCTACATCAATATATGCCAGTAAGTGTCCGGCAACCACCCTGTCCTTTAAGGTCAGCTCGTATTTATCAAATAAAGTCTCAACTACCTTTCCGTATCTCTCATTATACATGTATCAAACCTCAACTTTCTGTTAATGTTAATCATTTTCATGTAAATCTTTCTTCTCTATTCTGTAAAACAATGTATGATGCAAATCCAACTCCGCTTCTTTTGCCGCCTCCGGAAAATATTTCATCATAACCTCATTATTACGTTCCATAGCCCGATCAAGCAGATTATCAAATGTATAGTTTATTTCTAGCTTATCTACATCATGTACATATACATTTTCAATAAATAAAGATACTGTCCTTAGATTAAGAGCAGGTTCCTTTATAACTTCTTCTGCTATTCTGCGTCTCAATTTTACTTCCTTAGATAGGTTTTCATCGTTTTCAACCTGTGATTTCAAAACCTGTATTTCACTCTCACAAACATTTATCTTTTCAGTGATTTTTTTCTTTTGACTAAGATACATTTCTGAAGGAATGCCGCCCTCAGTGTATGTTTCATATTGTCTGATTCTGTCAGCCTTTAGTATACTCACCTCTGATTCAAGTTTTTTAATCTTCGAATTATTGTCGGGGATTTCAGCACCTAGTGAATTCTCCATCATACTATCAAGATGCTTTATATCACCAATAGTCTTATTCAGCATCTCATATACATTCTTCTCAACCTTATCATATGAAAAGATTTTACCTGTGCAGGTTGAATACTTTCCTGCAATCATCTTATGTCCGCAGTAGCATATTTCACGCCCATCGATTTCTCTGTAATCGAAAGCAAGCCTGCAATTACCGCATCTAAGTCTCGACTTAAGAGAATAATCATAAGTCTTCTTATCATCATTCTTCTGTACGCTATTAATTGCATATTGAGCTTCTTCAAATAGTTCTTTTGAAATAATCGGTACATGATGATTCGGAATTACAACCCACTCACTTTCAGGAATCGCTCGTTCTTTATTGTACATATATTCAATAGATTCCCGTCTATGGGCCGTAAGGGTTCCAAAATATTCTCGTCTTTTAAGTATCCCCCTGACCTTTTGCGTATCCCAAAGATTTTCATGTGAAGCCACCTTAAAATTAATTTTATAATTATGCTTTTTCTTCTTATATAATCCCGGAGGGTCTATCTTCTGTTCATTCAGAGAATCAACAATCATTTTCAGTGTCCATCCAGAAGCAGCCTTTTGAAATATGTATTCAACTACTTTCCCGGCTTCTTCATCAATCACCCATTCTGTTGTCTTAAGCTTTCTGTCATATCCATAAGGAACATTTTTTACACAAGAATTACCATTCGCCCACCTTGCTCTATCGGATGTTTTTCTCTTTCTTGAAAGATCACGGCTGTACATGGTATTGATAAAATTTGTTATAACAACATCCAGTCCAGCAACGTCACCGATGTGATCATTGCTGTCATAATTCGAATTGATGGCAATAACGCGAACACCCAACAATGGAAATATCTGTTCTATATAATCCCCAGTCTCAATATAATCCCTACCCAGACGAGACAGATCCTTGACTATAACAGTATTAGCTTTTCCGTCCTTAATATCCTTCATCATTCTTTGGAATGCAGGTCTATTAAAATTGGTTCCAGTGTATCCGTCATCTATATATTCAATAACTTCACTGTCTATATCTTCATGAACGCTGATATAATCAAGAATCAGAAGTCTCTGATTATCTATACTGTTACTCTCTGTAAACTCATCGTATTCAACTTCAGGATTGTAATCCTTATCTGATATTCTAAGATAAATAGCAGTTTTCAAGATTTATCACACTCCACAAAATCAAACAATTCATCATATATATCTTCATTCTTGAAAATGATCTCGATTCTGTCATCCTTCGAGACATATACTCTATGAATAAGTGCCATAATCACATCATTAGATATCTCATTTTTCGATTGATTATCCAGATCATCAATCATATTAATATACTGATCTATCTCTCTTAGCTGGTGATTCTTTTCTTTGTATAAATCATTTAACCTATTTCGAAGCTCGCTATCATCAGCAGAAGTCTTTTCCTTTATTATTCTGTAATCCTCTAATTCCAGGATTCCACTTACATAATCCTCATAAAGCTTAATATTCTTTTCTTTTGCCTCAATCAACTGCTTCTCGAGAGAACTAATCTTTTTATCAATACTAAGTGCATTCTTACTGTTAACACTGCCACGAATTTCTTTAAGATATTCAGCCCGGTCACATAGTACCTTTAAATGACATTTTATCTGCTCCGTTATAATCATCTTCAGATATTCAACCGATACTTTTTTATAACAACAGCCACCACCCTTATCGGTACAGCAATAGAATCTATGGGTATAATCTGATCGTCCTTCATCAAATCTGTCCCTTTTGATAGTCATTGATTTATTACATTCAGCACAGAATATAAGTCCCGGAAAATCACTTGTGAGCTTATCTCTGGACTCAGTATTCTTATCTATACTATCCTTCATTTTTTTATCCTTTTCCTTTCTATTCTTATCAATAAGCATATAGTCCTCTCTTGTAACAAGAGGATCATGAGTCCCAGAATATACAAGCCAGTTATCCTCGGACGAAAGCTTAGAATAACCACCAAACTTATTAGTTTCATATCGACCACGGTACGAGTCACCAGTATATTCAGGATTTTTCAATATGTTATAAACCTTTGCAGTAAGCCACTTATTACCAAACTTATCTGTGTTCTTATCTCCGGTAACATTTCCAGGAATAGGTGCACCAAGTAATGTAAGTCTCTTAGCAATCTCAGGTGCTGAAACACCAAGTGCACTCCAGGCAAATATCATTCTTACATATGGGGCATATCTTTCATCAATTACGAGCTTATTTTCCTCATATTTATAACCATAAGGTGCATTTCCTCTGAGCTTACTGTCAGCTTTTCTATTGCGAATCTTATTTGAAGAAATGATTTTTCTTGAGATATCCTTCGCATACATTTCATTAATCATATTCTTTACAGGAACAGCCAGGCTATTCATATCCTCTTCTCGGTTGCTATCAAAATTATCATTTATAGCTATAAGTCTGACTCCTATCTTAGGAAATACATTTTCTATAAACACACCTGACTCAATATAATTTCTTCCAAATCGCGAGAGATCCTTCACGACAATACATGAAATCTTCCCTCTGGTCGCATCTGCAATCATCCGTTCAAACTCAGGTCTGTCAAAGTTTGTTCCTGTACGATCTTTATCTGCATATACATCATAGATTTCCATCTCAGGATGGTTAATAACGAATCTTTCTATTAGTGATATCTGATTTTCTAAGCTGTCTTCCTTCTCATTATCCTTGAGAACAGAAAGCCTGGCATATATAGCAGTCTGTACCTTTTCGGTTATGCTATCTTCTAAAGAATATGATGATTCAAAAAAAGAAGTATTCTTATTACCGTCAGGACTATTTCTATAATCGTTTATATTTACAATATTTCTTTTGCTTTTTCTTCCCATGTTCTAACCTTTTCTTCTATGTGATTATTGTTTTAACCACGGAAAGCTATACTTTTCTTCATCGAACAAATCAATTGATATAGCCCTATCTTCTGAAACTAATATCTTTTTTATTAAAGGTTTCATACTCTTGATTGAAAATGTCATATCCTGATCAAATCCTATATATCTTCTAATCCATGGATTTTTCTCACTAATTGCTTTGATTTTCTCACTATATTCATCCATAAGACTCTGAATATTATCATCAAGAATCCTTATATCATTATTAGCTTTATTCAGCGCCGCAGTGTATTTGTCATCAGATATCTTCCCAAGCTCATGGTATACATACAAAGTAATCTTATTGGTTATCACTTCGTTAAGCTCATCTGTTAATACTCTCAGTCGTGAAGAATAACCAGACTCGACTATCTCTATAGCATTAATCCCCACATTTGTTTCAATCACCTTTAATGTTTTCTCACATAATTCTCTTTCTTCTATAAGTCTTAAGCGAACGGCCTTTTCGACATCAGAATATGGTAATATCTTTTGATTAGTATTTCTTTTACAGAAATAAAAGAGACCTTCATCCTCAAAATAACAGCAACTCATTCGTTCAGAACCAAAGAAAGCTTTTCTATAAAAAGCATTTTCAAAATTAAGATCAGAAGTATTCTTCTTGCCATGTGACCTTCCTATACACATAGCATTAACTTTATCAAATGTATCTTTATCTATTATTTGAGGATACTCTACGAACCTATAACCTATATCTTCTGTGGTTCCTGTCAAATGCACATTTTTACGAATTTTTTGAATATGACCATGGCGCCAGAGATTTGATTTACATCCTGGTTTTCCGATACCAACTTTATTCAAGTGGACTGCCGGTGTATCAATACTCTTGGTATTGAGGTACTTACATATTTCACCAGTCTTTTTTCCGGCAAGATGCATTTCAAAAATAAGACGAATAATAGAAGCTGCTTCTTCATCAACGATAAACTCCATCCTGTTATCGGAAAGTAGATAGCCATAACATTCTTTATCTGGCAAAATCTCACCGGTTAGAGAAAGATGTGTTTTTACCTTATCTTTTCCATTAATCGTATTTGCTCTTTGTCTTACGCCGAAAAAATAATCAGCGATTTCATTTCGAGTCATATCAATGCTACAAATATCATCTTCCAAAACAACGAAATGTATTCCCGCAGGATAAAACACATTCTGAAGAAGTTCTCTGGCATAAGACACATTTTTACCAAATCTATAAATGCTATCTATGATCACTATATCGAAGCATCTGTTAATTCCATCTGCTTCAAGCTTTTTAAAGCCAGTATCAACTTCAGGATCATCGCTTCTATCATCATAGAAACCAACTAATTTCCACCCTTTAGACGAAGCATATTTTCGAATACGATCATTCTGTTCTTTAAGCGATACGTCCGTATATCTTGGAATGACTGAAGTTTTCTTTGCATACGCAACAGCATTCATGCTATAGCCTCCCTGGCCTTGATATCATCTACTACTTTCATTAATTCGCAGAAGTCATCGTTATTTGCAAATATGACCTCTATTCTGTCCTTGTCATATATGACAATCGAATCAACAACAAGAAGCAAAAACCTTCGATCTATCGAATCAAACTCTCCCTTTTCGAGAAGAACATTAATCCAAGGGACACAGTTAACACTAAGACTAGATAGCTTTTCTTTTTTGTTTTTCAATATTTCAAAGGATTCTTTTTGCCTATTTATCCTATTACTAAAGTTATCATTCATTTCGGAAAATTCTTCAGAGTCAAACAAACCATCTTTAAAATCCATATAGAGCTTAACCTTCATGTTTTCATATCTTTTTATTTCATTTAAAACACTTTCCATCTGACTATTAATCAGCTTAATTGAAACCCTGTCATCAGGTGCAGCGCTTATTTGTCGGATAATCCTCTCTGAATCCTTTACTATATTTGCCACATGCTTTATCTGACTTACAACAGCATCCTGCAGGTTAACTTCACTGATATTATGAGAAGTACAGTTTTTTTCCTTAGCATAAGTAGAACAATGGTAATAGATATATTTCTTTTCTTTATAATTCACAGCTCTTCGGATCATATTCTGTCCACAGTCGGCACATTTCAAAAAGCCCGAGAAAAGTGACATCCTATCTTCATCCGGCGCAGTTCTTGTATCCATACCAAAAAGTTTCTGTACATAATCAAATATACTTTTAGGGATTATTGCATCATGAGCATTCTCTGTTCGATACCATTTACTTGAACCCACATCTGTGATCTTATTCAGCTTATAATTGATTTTTCTACGCTTTCCCTGTATAAGAACACCAGTATAGACTTCATTTTTTAAGATACGATCAACAGTTTTCTGTCCCCATTTAGCTGAATACCCTGCACGAAATCCATTATTGAAATCGGGATTTAGCATTCTCTTATACTCATATGGCGTAGGAATAGACATTTCATTAAGCTTACTTGCAATACGAATAGTACTAAAGCCATCAAGCTTCATATTATATATCAGCTGTACTACTTCAGAAGCAGTTTCATCTATAACAAGATGATTATGATTATTTTCATCTTTGATATATCCATAGGCAGCAAATGCACCTATAAACTGACCATTCTTTCTCTTGTTATCAAGCTGACTTCTCACCTTCATCGAGATATCTCTGCAATATGCGTCATTAATCAGATTCTTAAAAGGAATAACTATTTCATCAGATGCATTAAGTTCCTTTATACTGTCATAATTATCATTTACGGATATAAGCCTGACACCTAAAGCCGGCAAGTAATTATTCATCAACTTACCCATCTCGATATAATTACGACCAAGTCTTGAAAAATCCTTTATAATAATGCAGTTTATTTTTCCATTTTCTATATCATTTAGCATTCTTTGAAAATCAGGCCTGTCAAAATTAGATCCGGTATATCCATCATCTATATATTCTTCAAGTATCTGAATATCGTTATTATCTACATATTCAGATACAAGTAAACGCTGATTTGTTATACTGTCGCTTTCCAGTTTATCTCCGTCATCTCGTGATAGTCGAAAATATGCCGCAACTTTTAAATTGGCCGTACTATATATATCTTTCAAGTAATCACCCTCTCGATTTCGTTTTTGTAACACTATTTATATGAGGAATATCATTCATAGATGATTCCTGCGGAAATATAGGTCCTCCACAGAACATGGCATCTTTAATACAATCCGTAAGACTTTTTTCTCCCTTGAACGAAACTTTGATAATCATTCCATGCCACAGATAGCAATAAGGATTTCTGATTTGTTTTATATATGTGATAATCCTTTCAAGCTTCGGAAGCGATGTATCAACCTTGATGTCTGACAATTCCACAAGATCTTCCTTCTTAACCGTCCTTATATCAGTTTCTTTTAACAATCTTAATTCTTCTTGTAATTTCTGAAGATCCTCTATACTTGGATTCTTAGGATCTATTGTGTCTATAATGCTCGACATAGGGTACCTCCTTAAAATATTCTTTCATTAAACACAGTTTTTGGCACCCAATTAACAACTAAAACTATTATTATCTATAGCATCTAAACTCATAAAATCCTGAAGATTCTCCACCATACTCAATTAGAAAATATGGCTCACTTTCTAGCAGAAGCATATCTGCTATATAATCAGCAATCCCCTGCTCGCTACCAAGTTTTCTACCGGAAGTAGTTGATGCAGATTTTAAATCAGTTTCAACAAATACGCTGTAATAACCTAATCCATCATAAGGATAATATTCGTCATATTCTTCCTGGGTAATTCCACCTTCTGCTAAGCGTTGATTCAAATAATCTGTTATTCGTATCATTCCACCTGAAATACATTTTGATGTAGCAAGTGATACAACATTCTGTGGACTATATGATGTAGTTTGTGGAGGTGATTCTGTAGTCTGTTCTTCCGGTTGTTCCTCAGTTTGATTTGTAGTCTGCTCAGCAGACTGTTCAGATGAAGAGTCATCATTATCATTTGAACAATTATTATCCGATTCACACGATTCATCTTGTTGTGACGAATTATAATCTTGTACAACTGGAATATCCGATTTTGAATAATCTGATTTTATCAATGATTCAGTATTTGATTCTGTTGTTGTTTCTGTTGTAGAAACCGTTTTACACATTTTTGAAGAATCATTTTTAGCTTTATTTTCTAGAATAGATTCAGATTTATTCTTTGATTTTATTTTTTCTATATCGATATTATCTGTTTCAGAAGAATCTTCTGCTATTGTTGCATTCACTTCAGAAGATGTATCATCGATTTTTTTATTCTTCGCTTCAGAATCCCCTATAATATTTCCACATCCCGAAAGTAATGCTAGGGATAAAATCAAAATAATACCAACACATATTCTTTTCTTCATATCACTCCACTCCCTTCATAATCATTTTGAAAAGTCTAAAATAATAAACTATTAACCAGGTCCTTAAATCCTTATTAAGACATACAATCATGTTCTCCCTCCTCTCTTCTCTTATTTAGATTCGCGAACAACTACCAATAATCCCAAGAACAATCTGGAACACTAAAAGAAACAACATAATACTAAGCTTTAATACGCCTAATAAAGCATTAAACAGCCATACAAAAACAATAGATAATACTTTTCCAACTGAACCTATAACGGCTCCAATAATACGAAGTATATTCATAAGCTCCTCCTCCCAAGACTTCATTTGTGGTCTTTAGTTGGTTCTATTATAAAGACTTCATTTGAGGTCGTCAAGTGTTTTTTAGTGGACATTTGAGGTCTTTTATGATAGTATCAAAAATGCAACATATTTATATATGATTCGAGGTGAAAAACAATGACTGAAGAGAACAGAATTGCTGAATTAATAAAGAAATACCGCAAGGAACGCAACATGACACAGCAGGAATTAAGTGATGCTACAGGCATCAATCTGTCTGTAATCAAGAACTATGAACAAGGCAAAAGAAATCCTAAAATCGAACAATTAAAGACTCTATCCGATGCTTTAAATGTAAGTGTTAATGATTTCATTGATCTGAAGATTGAAAATTCAAATGATGTAATGTCTCTTGTTAAATCACTATATGATCAAACAAATATGGACATTATCGGAAAAAAAGATAAGAACGGCAATTACATCCCATCTTCTATCTCTTTCAAATTTAATGATTCTAATATAAATGAGATGATAGCATATTTTATGAAAGCAAATGAGGAACATAAAGTCGAAACTCCTGTCACACTCTTACTTAATAAAGATGGTATTGATATACCGGTAGAGATAACAAAACGAAAATAACACGCAAAAAAGGACTTAGCCACCTCTTCAAAAAGATGGTTAAGTCCTCTTTTATAAGTATTCATCGAATTAAATTATCACAACTCCAGCTCGTTTCATAACTTTTTCTCGTTTTTTTCCCGTCTTATAATCCGTCAAAAAATACATAATGCGACCAGAAACAACAATCATTTGTCTGGTATAGCGAAATACCTGATATATCCAAGCAAAAGGTTCAAGAAAACTATATCTATGATAAAGCTTCCAATTAGCTTTTCCAGCATATTGAAGCCATTTGAAAACCCCTTTATTTCTGATTGAAGTAGAAACCGCCTCTACATTTTTCTCAATACCTTTTTTTCTGCCGAAATTTCCATCGTCCATTATAAGTCGAATCAGTGCTTTACAAACATCTTTATCAGCCTCATCACACCAGGCAGCACATTTTTTATACATTAATATATTTGAATTCATTTACTAATCAAATATTATTTTATCATATATCAATCTACGAGTCAGCTATATAGCAGACAATGATTCTATCTTTTCGGAGGTTTGAGTGATACCAGATCAACTATTTCTTCCTTAGCTCCCTGATTCTTCATATGCTCCTCAAATACATCCGCACCATACTTATGATCCTGCTCAGCAACTACAGCATTTGGAGTCATTTCTTCTTTAGCAAATATCCTCTCGTCAATTTCATAATCCGGTTCTTTTGACATTGTATCCCTGACAGCTGATTCGAGATTGTTAAGTTTATCAATCGAAGATTCCAAAAACATCTTTATACTCTCATATACACCACGCTGCCAGCGCCAAGGTTTCTTGGCAAGTTCTGTCTTGAAGTACTTCTTATTATCTGACATCTGAATTTCGGATATATTTTCCGAACTATTATCAACTTTAACAGCACTGTTATCCTTTGGTTCTTTTCCAAATAATGCTCTTAAGGCATTTCTTCTTTTCCCACGAACTGCCTTTAGTTCTTGTTTTGTCTCACACATTTCTTTACCGAATTCATCTATACGGAAAAGTGTATTGTTTGTTTCCTGTATTCCGTTTTCTACGCTTCTTTTCATACCGTCAAAGACATGTCTTATGCGAAGGAGTTCAGACACTTTAAATAATGCCTTCTTTCCGGTCGTCTTAAAATCAGAAACAATTTCCTTTGATTTATTTACTATGAAATTCTTTACTGCCTTAATACTTTTCTTAAGCCCATCTACACGAAGCTGTGTCTGTTCTATCATATATGCTTCAAGTCTATTAAGATTTTCAACAATTCTTTCTACAGCCTTATTTATCTTTGCTTCAATTGTTTTATCCTGAGTCTCACGGACATGACTGACCTCTTTACGCATATCATCCAGCTGCTTATTCATCATCTCAAGTTTATCCTGAAGAACATCAATATAAGATACGAGATCAACCACATTTGATGCCTCTCGTTCCATCTGATTCTTCTTCAGAAGTTCTATCAGTTCTATTACATTTTTATCCGTTGAAACTTGTATTATTTCTTCCATTTCGTCATATACCTCCAAAACAAAGTGGCGGCGAACCAAAAATAATACAGTTCCACCGCCACTTTAATTATCCTAAGTTAATTAATTATCTCTTCGCTTTTTTACTCACCTTTGACTTTGTCTCCTTCTTCTCTTCCTGAGATTTAGAAGCATTATCCATAGTATCATTTGAGACATCACTAGCTTCAGTCTTCTGCTTAGGGCCTGTCTTTTCTGAAGTCTGAGCTTCCTTCACTTGATTTATATCCTGCTGCTCGATATAGTCTAGAAAGTTGTCCTCAGTACGATTCTTCTGAGTCTTATATTCTTCAAGAATTGCTCCATAGAGGCGTTCCCTAAAGTCTTTTGTCACAGGATAACATATATCCTGATAGATTGACTTTCCATTCTCATCTATCTGCTTTGTCTTATAAGATGGCATTGTTACGAAGAGTCCGTTTGCTCCCTGAATAAGATTAATATTGCTGACAATAAAACTGTCATTAATATAAATTCTTGCAAGCCCTTTGATGGAGCTGCCTTCTCTTTCAAATGGAGTAACAGATACCGTAAACTTTGGAGAATCCTTATCACTAGCATCTACTGTCATCATTGCCTTATCCTCTTCCTGAGCTTTCTTAAAAGTGTTCAGGATATTTGTATAAAGCTCTTCTCTGAACTCCTTTGTGACCGGATTGCACACATCTTTATAGATCTGGTTGCCATTCCCATCCTTCTCATTGGACTGGTATCTCGGCATGGAGACAAAAATATCTCCGGTTGTCTTATTTTCTACTATAGCGATATTAGTGATTTTAAAGGAGTTACCAAATACTACTGTTGCAAATCCCTTTACACTGCTATCACTTTCTTTTGATTTATTAAATACACTTGCTCTAATTGTATAGTTCATATAATTCATCCTTTCTGTGGTTATACCACAACATAATATAATGCAGGTGATGTATAGGAGTTAATCAATCCTCTATAGGTAAACATTCACACACAAATCTCTGTGTTCCTCTGCTGGCACATGTAAAAAGAGTAAGCCTTTCAGTTCCGTCGGTGTTTTTGATTGAGTTATCCCTTGGTTCTACTATTTTAGTGTTCACTATTTTGTATTCATGAATTACACCCTTCTTATCCATAAGCTCAACCTTATCTCCTATATTCACCATATTAAGAGGTGTGAAAAATGTACCTCTCCTACTTCCATTATGTCCGCAGAGAACGCAATTACCTTTAGTTCCTATTGCTGCTGTTTCCGTCAGATGACCGATCCCTTTGTTTAATGCTTCGTTATTTGCACCCTCTATCACTGGGTATTCAATGCCTATACTTTCAATTTTGATAATACCGATGACACCGTCTTCCTGTAATGCACTGGGGAGCGCCTCCGTACAGGTGGCTTGCTCACCCTGAATCTCTTCATCCGGTATTTCTTCATCTTTAACATCTTCTTTAAAATCCTCCATCAGTTGCTTTGCATATCTTTCTCCAAACATACGGAGAAAGAAAGGATAAAGAAACAAAGAAAGACCAAGAAATATAATCAAAGTTGCTATTATATATTTTTTCCGTTTACTCATGATTCCTCCGTATATTCTTTCTAAAATAACTATTCAGTAAAAAGCTTATCTATACGGTCGCGCATAAAACACAACATTACTGTCTCTCAGCGGATCAAGGACAACTCCTCTTGTCTTACCAGCAGCATGAACCATTGTTCCATTACCAACATATATAGCCACATGAGATATATTCCTAAAACATCCATTCTGTTCATACGAATAAAAGATAAGATCTCCTGGTTTCAAGTCCTCTTTGTTTACCAGCATTGCATTCTCAAAACAGTATTTGCCTTGCGTATCTGCAACTGTTGGAAGGACTATTCCTATCTCTTTATAAAGACGATAAACAAGAGAACTACAATCATAATAGCCTTCTTCCATACGCTTATCTTGATCATATTTACAACCAAGCTTGGAAAGAGCTAAATGAGCAACTGCATCGCCAGTAGCCCCGTCATAATACATATCCCATACTTCAGGATCCATCATATCGGTAAGCATCTTCTCCTGATCTTCATTCATCTTACCCTTGGCTATATAATCCTTATAAGTTAAATTATGAACCGTGGTTCCAGATGTGGTAACGGTCACTGTATTGGTATTCCCATCAGCTAGGAATGCTTCGACATTCTTCCTTCCCCACTGACCACATGCAGCATGATTAGCGTAGAAAATATCGAAATCATTTCCGTACTTATTCAGATCTCCAGTATCCTCCACTTCATACTCAACGCCCTCGATGATTACCTTTGTTCCCATAGGAACTATCGGATTATATGCATCAACTGCAATAGTATGCTGAGGTGTAGCCTTCTTTCCGGAGGCTGTTATTCCATTTGCATAAGGTCCACAACATATAGAACAAGGACAATAGGCTGTAGCCCAAACTTTTCCGAGACTATCTCCACAAGTCTTCTCTGTGGAAGTACTTGTTTCATCAATATAATTCATTTCATCAAATATCTCTTTGAGCTTCTTTTTATTCTCATCAGTCATGATATATCCGGCTTCACCGTCACTGCAAAGAGTCATAAAGACCATAAGCGTATCGTTATAATTCGAAACAGGAGCACCATTCTGAGTATTCTGATAAGTCAGTGTTTCTCCACTTTCCTCACGAGCTATTATGTCCTTATTAAATTCCATGTAATACTCTGAAAGCACAACTCTTATATCTGCATAATTTAGGTCAAATGCTGGTGTTGGAAAAAATATCGCAAGTGGTGAATTATAAATAACTGCAATTGCTGCAACAACAGGTGCTGCAGTCGATATAAGCATCATCAATATAAACACGCCGAATATCCCTAAACTTCTGCGGGCTGTTCTGAGATTCGTAATAAACTTAGTTATACTGACATCTCTGACCATCTTGAAGAAGCTATCCTTCTGCTCATCCTCTGATTTCATCTTATCGATGAACCATCTGATCTTCCTAAGTCGGATTGTCGCCTTCGCATCAGCCTTTTCTATTTTTCGCCCTACTTCTCTTCCAACTTCCTTACCAGCATATTTTCCTGCCGCCCAACCAATCAGAGTTCCTTCCGGACCTGCAGCAGTACCTACAGTTGCACCTGCAGTTTCTACCGCCACCTCTGTAGCAACTTCAGCAGTAGTTTGTGCAGCTATCTGAGCTGATATTTCAGCAGCCGTTTTAGCCGTCTCCTTAGCAATCTCCTTCGATGCTTCTTTTGCAGCATCTTCCGCTGTTCTTTTAGCAGTCTTCTTAGCTACTCTTTTTATTCTGTCCTTAGCTAACTTCTTAGATATATCCTGCTTCTTTATCTTTCTACGAATATATTCTCTTCTAGCTCTTTCGATAGCATCCCTTGTAAGAGAGGCACTCTTCTTACTGATATCAGCTGCCGGTGTAAGCATCATCCCTGATATGTAGGCGGCATCCCTTATCTCATTACCACCTTCAATCTGTTCTGCTGCCACATTTGCGCCTAGCTCTCCAACACCTCTTAATGTTGCTATATTACCGGTTCCCTTGATATGAAGGTTTGAATCCTTTATTTTGATAGAAGCATTCTTGGATTCCTGCCATTCCTTGAAGCCTTTAAGTCTTCTATTATTTCCATTATCCAAAGAATCGTTTGATGTTTTCTTATTGTAACCGGCCCCAATTTCAGATTCTTCAACCTTTTCTCTTACATAGACATCCTTACCCTTGATGACTCCCTCTTTTGATCCATGAATATGAAGCTTTGACTTTTTCTTCGTGTGAATCACCATAGGCTTGTCATCAACCTTTTTAATATCCAGTTTGTTCACCTCCTCCTTCTCCAAGGCATAGAAAAAGCCGCTATAGAATCATTTCTGATTCCATAACGACATCTCTAAAACCATTATTTCAAATCTCTAAAACTAACCAAAGAATGTCCTTGCACGAGGCTTTTCTGTTGTATCATCACATTCAGAAGCTTCCTTTGCCTTCATTTCTGCAATCTTCTCATGGATATTTGTATTGTACAGCTTATATAAGTCAGTATCTTTGCTTATCTGATTATCAAATGGAATCACTACGGTTCCACACTTTATAAGTCCCATTCCTGAAGGTGTATTTGTTACATATCGAAGCTGTGCCGGAGATATACCTACGACTTCCGCCATCTTCATACTATCTGTATTGGCCTGCTTCAGAAGAACAACAAACTCTGAATTAGCGAGCATTGTTGTAGCAGTATAATTCTGAAGCAAGTCCACGACATTCTGAGTTATACCTGTACAAAGACCGCCCTGCTTCCTGACTTTCTTCCAGAGCTGCTGCAGGTATTTAGCAGAATATTCTGAATTAAGCAGGACATGGAATTCGTCCACGAATAACCATGTGGCGACACCTCTCTGTCCATTTTCTATGATTCTCTGCTGAATAGATTCCATCATTACAAGCATTGTTATAGGACTAAGTTCAGTTCCCAGGTCTCTAATCCCATAAACTGTAAAACGATTATCTACATCGATGTTGGTCTGATGATTGAATATATTCAGGGAACCCTTTACAAAAAGTTCAAGCGAAAGTGCTATATCCTTTGCCTCTTCTTCCGGCTGTTTCAGAAGTAACTCATAGAAGTCTTCAATGATAGGAACATATCTATCCTCACTTGGCATTCTAGCTATATCTGTATATAATTTTCTGACACATCTATCTATAATGGATTTCTGTCTGGAATTGAGGCTGTCACCGATACACTGTTCACAAAGGCCAAGCATAAATTCACCCTTCTCACGGATCCAGCCCTTTGTATCATTGACATCCAAGTTCCATACATCCATAGTGAGTGGATTCACATAGTTATCGGTGTAAGTCGACATATTTATTACTTCGCCACCATATGTATGAGCAATGTCAAAGTACTCATTTTGAGGATCCACTACGATTATTTCATCCTGTCCTGAAAGGAAAACTGAACCCATTTCCATCTTACAGAAGAATGATTTACCGGATCCTGGAACACCAAACACGAAGCCATTTCCATTGATAAGTTTTTTGCGATTACCTATATTGATATTCTTACTAATCTGGTTGATACCATAGTAATTACCGCCATCGTCGCAAAGTTCCTGAACATTGAAAGGCATAAGAACAGCAAGACTCTGAGTAAGCATTGTTCTCATTGTCTCAACCTGTCTCACACCAATTGGAAGTGCTGTATTAAGAGCCTCACGCTGTTTAAGATAATGGGTATCTATGATGCAGCTGTTTCTCTTTCCAATAGTTTCTATTGTCTCAGTCATACTCTCCAGCTCATCCTTGGATTCTGCCATAATAATGATTGTTACGGCTACATAAAATAGACACTGATCATTTTCCCTGACATCATCCATTATCTCTTCTATCTCTTTCTTTTCAGTTCTCTTGGCATAAGATATCTCAGTTGAAAAGTCATTGTTTCTGTTACGGACTCTCTGTTGCTTTATAATATCCGACTCAATACCAAGATACTTCTTCTGAAGAGTCTTTGTTGTAAGGTCCTTTGGAACCGGCACAACATCAATGCTCGTAATAGAATGAACCGGCATTGATGTTATCTCATTTATAAATCTGTCCGAGAGACTGCTAGGATACTTCTTAATGAAAAGTGCCCTACAGAACTTACTCTCATCTTCAAAATGGTCCGGATAGTATTTCAGCATTCCATTACAAAGATCATTTTTAAAGTCAGCACCAACCTTCTTAGCCTTTTTTATATCAAAGTCAAATAACTCCTCATCCCCTAGGTGATAAAAATCATGCAGTACCTTAAGACGCTCGTTCCCTGTAAGAGGCGCAATTTCTGTTCCAAGCTCAATAAATGCTTTATGAATCGTAGCCTCAAGAGTTGCGAACTGAGCTTTTGCTTCCTCGAAATTTTTTCTTTCTATTGTAAGCGTCAGATACCTCTCCTGCTCAATCCCCTGACGACCTTCCATAATTTTTTCTTCGATGATATCATTATATATCTTCCTGAACTTATCATAGACATCTCCAGTATATGGAATCAGGATATTCTCACGAAGAGCTATCATGTTCTTATTCTTATTGTTGACTGTAATCTTAAAGTTACAATCCAGAGAATTAAGGAACTTGCAGTATCTCTCAAAGATTGCTATCTGCTCGTTTTCGGTAGCAGTTGTATAGTTTATATCCTGAAACTTATAGCTCTTAGAAAAATGATTCTTTGATACTTCAAATATACCATTTTCTGCAACAGCCATTATTTCAATCGTTTCCTGTATTGACTTCGGACTTTTGTAAAGCGGTTCACTCGCCTTCTTCAGTTCCTTAAAGCCATCCTTAAAAAATCCCATTTATCTCTTCCTCCCCAATGCACTTTATATAAACTGTCTTGCGATAATTGCACAAATAATTGCAACCGCCAGACCTATCGCTGTAGCCAGGAGAGTTCTCTTCATCTTCTCTTTCATTTTCTCAAAATCCTCCTTATTTCCGGTCGTATTTCCGGCAGTGGTCGTATCCTCATTAATATCAGTATTCGAAGAAAACTTTGCAGAATCTCCCGACTTTTCTTTCTTTGAAAGTATGATTCCAAGAACACCATTCTTACTATTTTCAGAAGCAAGAACCACCCTCTTGTACATTTCCAACTCCGCATCTCCTTCAGTCGATTCATAATTCAAAGCTTTATTCGCAGTCATGAAATATATTTTCTTCTTCCAATATTCCATAAATGTCATTCCATTAAAGGAATAAAAACCCTGAAGCGCAATCGGTGCTATACACGGAACTGCAACATAGGCAGCTCCGGTAAGCCCGATAAACTTATACAAAAGGAGAACAATACCACCGCCGGCCAGGACACTTGCGGTAGAAAAAAGGAGCTGTCTTGCAGTCAGCCCCAATACCACAGTTTCCTGATACTTATCTATATCTTTATTTATTTCTATAATCATCCTTATTCACTCCTTGAAATCTTTTATTTATAATCCAAACGCTTTACTTGTCAGATTCTGAGCTCCTTTGACAAATCCTACCGTCATAGCTATAGAGAAGGTCATCTCACACAGGTAAATCAGAGTCTTGGACCAGTCTGAATAGCTTCCGGTAAACTCCGGCAGACCTGCATTGATAAAGGCATTACAAACTACTATTGCAATAGCCATCGTAACTGCTTCAAAGGTAACAGCCAGAAAATACTTTGCATAGCTGGCAGCTGTATTTGCTACAGTTCTATTTCCTCCCAGTGTTGAAAATGCAATGGAACCAAGTGGTACTATTGCAAGTAGCTTCAGAAATCTGAAATAGACAGTATAGATAATAAAGAAACCGCATATGATAATTATCAGAGAAAGCACTGCCGTTAAGATGAGCATTACAAGACTTTCACCAAATCCTAAATCTTTTATTATCTCTGCCTGCTCACTATCTATCTTTAGTTCTGATATACTTCCGGCTGACATAGTGTTTACTATATTCCCAATAGTAGTAAAGAAAGCTTTCATTATTGTTACATTATTTGTTACCAGCCATTCTGAAATGCTGAGTCGAATAAGCATCCTGAGAATTGTTTCAAATCTCATATCCTCTTTGACATCCACACTTTCAGCACAGAAACCGATAACAAAGAACAGCACTACAAGTGATGAACCTACGGCAACAAATAAAGGATTAATCTTTTCGATTGCAGCCCAGGGACCGCCACCCTTAAACTCTGTCGGTGACTGTCCCAGCATCGCGAATACAAGGCTGACCTGCTTGTTCCAGAAGCCAAATACCATTTCAAGAAGTGAAAGGATCTTGTCACCTAATTTGAATATATCCACTTATATTGTAACGGAAATTATGTTGAACAGCAGTTTTGTTCATTTCTACAAAACAATCGAAATAACAGAAATTATTAAACTGCTTTATTTTGTTCAAACTTCCGTTTTCCTCCTTTCCTTCTTTTTTGATTTTTCTAATAAAAAAGGATCATCCCTATTGCTCGGACAATCCCTTTCTATAATTACAATATTTTGTTTTTTCATTTCAATTTACTTTTCACCCCTCTCATTAAATAAAATGAGTTTTAATTTGCCTCTTTCCCTTGCAATATGGACAATCATTTCCATTAACTCTACTTTCTACTATAGCTAACCATTCGTGTCCATTCTTACACCTCCACCATACTGCTTTATTACTAAAGATCTTGATCATATCAGGTTTCAAGTCCCCATTTTTATCATAAGCCCATTCCTTTGCTAATTCCGGATATAATGTTTGTAAATCATTTACACCTCTTATAGCTTTCTTTCCTGAGCAATATGGGCAACCATACCCCGCAGTTACAAGAGAGACTTTCGTTTTCCATTCATGTCCTTTCTCACATAACCACCATACTTTCTTTTCAGAATGAACAGTAATTGTTTTAGGATCATAATTGGTATTTTTATCAAAATTCCAAATCTTGATTAATTCTGGATATACTGTAAAAATATCATTTTGCCCAGCAACAGCATACAATCCACTACAATATGGACACCCATATCCATACGATCTATTTGCAACAGTAGCCTCCCAGCGATGACCATAAATACATTCCCACCAGAATTTTTTATTTGAATACACCGTAACTTCATTAGGTTTTTTATCATTAACCTCATAACACCAGCTACTCGCAATTTCAGGTCTTTGACTTTGCAAGTCATTAACGCCTGGAATTACACGTACACCAGCGCAATATGGGCATCCACTTTTTCCATGTCTTCTGTTATTAACTGATGTTTTCCAACTATGATTATATTTACAAATCCACCATACTTTTCTATTGCTACCAACTGATACTGCATCAGGTAATAAATCTCCATTTTTACTATAATCCCACTGCTCAGCAACATCAGGCAATACTGTCAATAGATCATTAAATCCTTTGAGTACTTTTTTCCCTGTGCAATATGGACAACTATTACTTTTTACATAACTGTATACAATTCTGCTAAAACTATGACCTTTATCACATATCCACCATACATATCGATCCGAGCCTAAACTTACTTTATCTGGAGTTAACTTATTTTTTTCATAATCCCAATGTATAATTATATCCGGACGCAAAGTTAATAAATCATTGACCCCCGATACAGGTATTTTACCTGCACAATATGGACAGCCCCCTATCTTTCGTGATAACGGAGAAGCCTTCCAACTATGACCATCTTTACATTTCCACCAGTATTTCTTTTCTGAATTAATGGAAATCTCTTCCATTGAAACATCTGCATTTTTTTGTAATCCCATTCCGATAGCAAGTCTTTCCTAACTGTAAACAGATCATTTTTACCACTGATAACACGCTTGCCTGCACAATAAGGACATCCAATCATACCATTCTGTCTGCCAGCAATTTTTGTATTCCAACTATGATTATTTTTGCATTTCCACCATACTCTTTTTCCTGAACCGCAAGTAATTACAGTGGGATCATAATGCTTATTTTTTTCGTGATCCCATTCTGAAATCAATTTAGGGTTTTCTGAGACAGGTCCATACTTATTCTGCATCAATAGACTCTCGCATTCTTCTTAGTATTTCTTCTTCCTTACTTATAATATCTTTATCGTTAGTTACAGACTCACTAAAGGATTCAGGGAAATCTTTTTCTATCATATCTTCACTTGCAGCTTTTGTAATTTGGGTATCTGGATTATCTATCAGCTTTTCTCTTTGAAGTATTTCGTTTGCAACAGCAGGATATAAATATGTCTTCAACATTTTTCTGAGATAGCGATTTTCAACAATCAACTTATTTTCAACAGAGATTTTTTCTGATAAAGACTTATGTAATTCATTAATTTCCATCTCATAATTTCGCTTATCTTTTTTCAAGCCATCAATTGTTCTATTTACTTCTTTGTTTTTATCCAATAGGAGTACAGAATTCTCATATATTCTTTTCCAGTACTTATCCATTTCCCCCAAAATCATACGTAGTTCATCAGGATCACGCCTAGCCCTAAGAATCTGATTAATATCCAGATTTTTATATGTATTCCCATGTAAGATTCCTACGCCATTCTCATTTTTAGCTAATAGCTTAAGTTCATCAATACGGATTCTTACATCTTTATCTCTTCTAAAATCATAGGCTTTTGCATTAACACCATTTTTCAAAGCAAATGCCTCTAAAAAAGAACACTTTAACATATCCGGGTTGCCGGCAGCTTCTGTTGTAAAATATAAATCAACTATTTTCACAAGTTCCTTCGAATCAGTTTTTTTAGGTCTAGACATTTTTTTCACCTCTTATATAGTCATTCATTAAATGCTCCCTATAATTACTGCAACTATTCTGAAGTTTAAGCAACGCTGTTTGTATATCTTCCTTCATTCCAATCCCAGTACGAACCGCATTAATCATATGCATAAGAAACCAACTATCTGCATCAACTTCTTCTTTGTTCTTCTTAAGATCATAATAATCAAAATGAACGCCTTGCATATCTGATCTAAAGTATTTACAGTAAAAACAATCACCTATTTCACCAGCATTATTAACTGCCAATACACAATCATCTACTTTCATGATTTTTCTATTATTTGAACAACACCATCCATTTTTTATTTTTATGTATTTATCCAACGGAGTAAGATTATATTTGTTTTCACCATAAACATAAGCTTGACCACCAGCTTTAGCTTTACGATATAATTCATATGTAGCACACTCTACAAGAGAGGACATATTTGAATAATAATGCGAACTTATAGATATATCATCGTGTCCAGCAAGTTCCATACACATAACTGGAGATCCACCTGATATGATTAAATTCATCATAGCTATATGCCTTGTGTCTCCCAAATGGATCTGAGAAATATCCTTCCCATTTAAAACATTTTTATAAAACATTTTTAGGATAGAGTCTAAGTTTCCGTAGTTATATATTGAATTATAATCTATAGAACCATGATTATGATAAACTAACGAAGCCTCTTTACAGAACAATGTTCCAATAGGTGATACATGCATATGTTCAGTTTTTTGTTTATACCAGATAATCTCATTCGCAATATCAGAATTAACAGGATATATATATTTTTTAAAATCCCCTTCAATACAGTATGATAATCTCGCATGACCACCCTTTAGTTTTGTCCTTCGAACTGTAATAAAATAATTATCGTTTTTTTCTGAAAGACAATCTCTTGGCGTTAACAAAAACTCAGATGGTCTTAAGGGAAGAATCGCTGTAAGATTCCACCAAAGATAAAGTGGAAAATAATATAACTTTTCTGATTCCTTGGCATTTGCCCAGTATTTTTTTAGTTCATCATGAAAGCGGAAATATGATTTAAAATCTGCCAACCTTCTCTGTTTACTCTTTTTTTCAAAATGAATAGACTTTTCTTCTAAGCTTTCTGCAACATAATCTCGTCCAGTTGCCCCACCTGGTATCAGATAAAGTAATTCAATAATATGATTGACATACTTCGTTATATCTAATGCTGTATCAACATCCGATTCTCCAAGATAATTAAATATAACCACTATATCCCGAAGTGTTTCCAATGATAATAAACCCAACTTAAAAACTATATATACCTTTTCGGCATCCTTATAACAATCGTATGTACATCCAAGCCATTCTTTAGCAAATTTATGAAAACATAGTTCATCGCAATTGAAAAATATCTTGTAACATTTTCTCTGATCATTCAGTATCCATACATCGTCATCATACGAGTTATTTGTTAATACACCGCGATTCTTATAATCAGAAAACAGTTTTATAGCTTTTTTTCTATTAGTCTCATCAATCTTATTGACCAGAAGATATCTTGTGCAATTTGTTCCTTCTATCTGATTTTCTGCTACTATCACAGTTATCAATTCCTCTCTCGATTATTTCTGTAAGTAACTCCATATCTGAATTTTGATACATCAATCTAACAGTCGCCATAAACTCACCAGTAATTGGAAGAATCGTATTTTTTATCATTTCACGATATCTCCAGCCATCATCTTCAGAGCATAACCCTTTCATCCTCACGTATTCTTTTGAAATATGCTGCATAACAGACTTGGTGTAAATTTCATACTTACAACCTATGCAACATCTCCTTTCTGGATATAAACAAGATTGTCCGCAAGCCATCATCATACATAAACTTCCTTCTGATTTTCCCGGAGAACAACCTGTTGCAATTCGTTGTAATACATCATTTAATTGATTTTTATCTTTCACCACAGACCGTACAGTATCAACCGCCATTTGACGACTTTTTTCATTAAGTTTTATGAACCTCTCAATAGATGTAGCATCTACGCCTATTGTTTTGATTAATTCCGTTTGTTTGTGTACATGTAGATTTGTATATTCATTTCCTTTATACATTTCTAACAAGATATGCGGTATGAATCCAAAAACTCCACGTTCAAACATCTCTCCTGCTATAAATTCAGGTGTATATCCAGTAAAATTCGCATCTCTTAAATAGATCTGAGTTATATCAGGTAATGTACCGATACTACCTTTATGGCTTCTCGCAATTGCGGCAAGCATATATCCTTTCGGCTTATTTGATTCATCCATACCAGACGCCATTTCTATCCCTTGCAAATATGCTTTATTTGCTCTACGACTATTAAAATTTTTACCTTTAAGAGTGTCTACAAAAGGTTCTCCAAAAAAATCTTTTATAATTCTGATATTTCTAGATGGAACAATAAAAGGTTGTCCCGTATGTACATAATCTTTATAACTAGCTGCAATTGAAAGAATCATACCTAGTACTTTTTCTAAACTAATCGGAATAAACACCTTTATTTCAGGAACTCGATTAAATCTTTGTGTTTTTTGTGGATAATATGATTTATAGTAAATTCGAATCTGAATATCCTCAGCATATATAGCTGTATCTTCAATCTCATTATTCAGCAATTTTTCTCTATATACATTTCCTGGGTATGGAAGTTCAGGTTTAGGAATATTCACAATATCTGTTGATCTAAGTCCGCATACAAAGTGCATAGACAGATATGCCCAAAGATTTGCATAGGATTCTTTTTCGCATGCTTTTTCTATAAGGCTGTGTTTTTCAATGTACTGCTCATTAAAAATGCAATACGCCATTTTTGAAAATTCTTCTATTGAATAGGATACATTGCCGATTTGAGAACTTCTTGATTCTAATTTGTAGGTCCAACCATTTTTCTTATTAGTTTTCATCATATCATCATAGAACGATATGAAAAGTCTGGCTGTAACAAGTGGCAATTCTCTTTCTATGTTTTTCAATAAAGCATTCATACCTTCTTCATCTAGCTTCATTAATTCAACAGATAAATTTGCAAGTAAAAAATCAAGTAGTTGCCAAGCATTAGCGTCATTTTCAAGTTTTATCTTTTTGATATATGAAGCATATGATGCCGTCATCTCTGGGAGTAAATCCTTCCCATAATCAACAAGAATCTTCAGTCTATCAGCATCATTTTTTTTATATGCAATCAACCATAGTCTTAGATGAACTAATAATGATTTAGCACTATCGTCACATGACAGATCAGATATTTCAAAATAGTTATTAGATTCAAGAAAATTAATCAGATTCCGCCTATCCTTTACAGAGTCTTTATATAAAGAATCCAGCTCAAGAGCAGCATATCTAATTTCTCGAAAAAATCTTTCGTCATTTTCAGATATCTGCATTTTCCCCCTCCCGCATCATAAAAGCTGCTAATAAATCATTAGCTTTTGAAAGCTCATTAACCAAATCCCCTTTATTTTGCAAGTAATAAAATGCAGTTTCCGGATTCTTATCACCTCTCCAGAACTGAAGTTGAGCAATATCCTCTCCATGTAATGCAAGTTGAACCGAAAACCAGTGTCTTAATGCGTGTGGACTTAGTTTCCTTTCGCTTATAAGCTGACCATATATACGACATTCAGGATCAAAATGATTTAATAGTATGGGACGAAGTTTATTATCAACTAATTCTCTGAACTTGTTAAAATAGTCTCTATAAGTCATCGCCATTCCTAAAGAATTAATAAACATAGGACAATAACCTTCTTCATAAGAATGAATTTTCAAATACTCAAGATGGTATTTGTACAAAAGTTGAAATGGTTCAATAAACATAGGATGAATACATTGTTTTCTTTCTTTTTTGATTTTTCCACAAATAACGCCATCACTTCTCATTGCGTATTCGTGTTGTAAATCAACTTCTGCTTTTACAATCTTCCCATCAATATATGTAAATACGATTCCTGGGCCATTTGAACTTTGTTCCTGTCTTACATTGCATACTTCTCCAGGTCTTAAACCTCCAAAAGCCTGAAGTCCTATAGCAAAAGAAATTTCTGGATAATATCTAACCGCTAGATTCAACATAATCTTGAAAACCTTCGTTGGAATATCCCTGAAAACTTCGTTATCTTCTGCAACACCTCTTATTTGAAAGTCCGGTACTCTTTGAATTTTTCTTTTGCCATTTCTTGAAATATACTCTTTATCAACGTATAACTCACTTCTTTTAAGATTTACGTTAGAACCGAATTTATTAATGAGCTTACTAAAAAATAGCGTTACAGAATGAACACATTTTTCAATACTTTGACTTCCCTTATAAGTTCCATCAGATTTCTTTTTCAAGGCATAATCCATGAAAAAACTCTTTAACATATCTTTTGTCACCTTGAAAACATGATCGACTTTATAAATGTCATAATGATCAATCAACACATAATTTAACATAAGACATATATAATGCATTCTTGCTCTAGCATCAGAGGCTAAAGGACGGTATATTTTATTATCATATGCCCCTGTAAAACTATGAAACCGAGTGAATCTTACTATCACATCATACTTGTTTTTAATGACAATAAAAGATCTGGAATAAGCCAACCCATCTGACGTGATAAGCTTATGTTCATATACGGCATACTTGTAGTCTTTTCTCCAATTTTCCCTATCAAACTGAACTATTTCACCCACCGGAATCACCTCCATAATAGAGGTAATTTTACCCAATAAATCAAACTAATAACAGACTTTTATTAAGAGAATTTATAGAATATACTAGCGATTTTTTACCTCCAAGACCTAAAAATATACAAAACTATTACTGTGTTATAATTCATGGTTTTATTACAAAATCACTTTATTTTTTTTGTTGTTTTTTATTGTTTTGTTTATAAATCTTTTACATGAACAAAACCTGAAAAACCCAGAAAATATCACGGTTGAAATGCATTTGACTATTCTGTTCAAAAAATTTCAGTTATTAATCACTCCCTTCGATTTATATACTTTTATCGGATTTACCGATAAAACTCTAGTATCCAAGGAAGGAAAGAACTGTTGATATACCTGCCATCATGATTCCGGCTACAATACCCTTAAGAGCTGAGTTCATAGTAGATGAATCCTGCTGCTGATATGCCTGGGCAAACTCCATAACATTCTTAGCAAGAATGATCACACCAACTGCACCGATGATGGCCACTACAAGTGTCTTAAGGCTGTTAAGCGGAGCTGTTACTGAAGATGTATCTCCATCAGCAAAAACCATAACAGGATATAGATTTGCAAATGCAACTGCACCGGCTGCAAATGAAGCTATCTTTTGCTTTCCACTCTTGAAATGAGCATTAGACATAACCTTTGAAACATTATTATTGATTGATTTAATTATGTTATTCATATTCGTTTTTTCTCCTCTTCATTCAAAAATCATAAAATCATTCTTTGATCACATAACAAAAGACGCATCCATCAGGTATTCCGGAATACCATCAAACATGCGTCTTTCAAACTATATTCAGTTGTAATATTCAGTTGTATTTATATAAAAGGGACGTCTCCCTATTATATCAGCGTGGTATTTTTACGCCCTTACCGCTCCGCCTCCATTATGTTTTGCAAAGCTTGTGATAATCTTCTGCATATCACTTACAGCAATATCAGGATAAAAGAACTTTAGAATACTATCGAGAGGCATCTTCAATTTATATGCCTTATTCAGTTCATCTATCTGCTCCTTGCTATAATTCATCTGAGTCATTCTCGATATGATAGTGTCTACACCATAATTCGGCAGACCATCAATCTTATGCTGAACCATATCCATATATACTGAATCAATCAATGCATCTGTTTCTGGATCTATTTCAGAAGTACCACATGTGGTCTCTTCAATAACATCAGCGCTACCATCAGTTTCATTTTCTTCCACACTCTGAGAATAATCACCAGAACTAATATCAAACAAGGTTCTGACTTTCTTCTTTTTAGACTTCTTATCTACAGATTTCATTTCTGTATCTGATGAAGTATTCTTTGGATATTTCAACTGATCATTTTCACTAATACTGTTAGAATTACCAACTAAACTATCACTACTATGTTCAAATACTTCATCCATATCCTCAACATATTCTTTTTCCATCTTAGGATCTTCATATTCGAGGGATGCTTCTAATTCTTTATACATTTTCTCACGGGCAAGGTCTTCATCCTTATCAAGAAAATGTCTTTCTGCGTCTGCTGTACTAAGCATTGCAAGCTCTTCATACTTAATTGAATCTATGAAAACATTCTCACCTTTCTTCTTCAGTTCCTCATAATACTTCACGGACTGTGGAGTAAGTATTTCAAATGCTTTTGAAGGAATTATCGGTGTATCTTCTGAGACTAATGTATGAACATAAGCAGGAGCGCCACCGTCTTCCGTCTGGGAAAACGCTTTGTGATTGAATGGATTGAATTTCTGGTCTATAATCGGATCAAATCCACGAATGAAGATCAGACACTTCTTGTTATCAAACTTTCGTGCCTCATCAGGTGTCAGAAGCTCTCGACCAACGACATCAAAGTTTCTTGAAGAACTACCCTGTCTTCCCTTTGTTTCACCACTGGTACGCTTATCTATCGTAGCTTTTCCAAGCAGCTTACTGATGTACTCGTGTGTTGAAGCTTCGTTACCACCAAGATATATCAAAGTATCGCAGTTGCCGGGTATTGTTTCCCAGGTATCCTTAAATAAAGCCTTAAGCTGTGCAAGGTTCTGAATAATAATTACACTGGAGATTTCTCTAGATCTCATAGTTGAAAGTAAACTGCAGAAATCATCTGGAAGTGCAACATTACAAAACTCATCAAGCATAAGGGAAACATGTATCGGCAGCCTTCCACCACAATTGAAATCAGCCTGATGATAGAGTTCCTGGAATATCTGAGTGTACAGCATACCAATTATAAAATTGTAAGACTTATCAGAATCCGGTATCACACAGAAAAGTGCTGTTCTTGTATGTCCGTCTCCGTTTGTTCCGATACCAAGCTCAGCTATATTCATATCATCCTTAGAAAGGATTCGGAGTACCTGTTTATTCTCCAGATATGCCAGTCGTGAATTGACACTTATTATAATGGAACGGATTGTATCACCAGCACCACGCATACATTTATTGTATTGCTTTACAGCAGGGTGAGCATCCTTCAGAGGATGAGTCTCTTCAAGATACTTCATACGAAGATCAAGTCTAGAAGGCTCCCCTTTATCAGACACCTTTGCCTCACCTATCAGTTTCAGAACTGTCTCGAAGTTTCTTTTCTCAGGCTTCACTTCCATCCATACATAATAGAATATTGACTGAAGTAATAGTCCTTCAGCTCGTTCCCAGAATGGATCTGGTGGATTACTGCCTTTCGGCGTTGTATTCTTTATCAGATTAGTAATCAGCTTTACAACATCCGTTTCCTCACGGATATAATCAAATGGATTATAACAGTCTGACTTATCCATTTCCAGGAGGTTGATCACCTTTACATTATAACCATTCTTCTTAAGCATCCCACCGCAGGAACGAAGAATTTCTCCCTTTGGATCCGTAACCACAAAGGAACATTTATCAGGCATCTGCATCAGATTTGTTTTCACTTCATAAAATGTCTTACCTGAACCTGATCCACCGACTATAAGCACATTATTATTTAGTTTTGTCTGCCTCGTATTAAGGCTCATTTTAACATTCTGACTCAGGACTCTGTTGCGGTTTTCATCCTTATCCTGAAGGATACTGCACACCTGCTTTACATTTGCAAACCGGGCAGAACCAAACTCTTTTCCCGGCATGAGATTTCGCTGACTCGTATAGTACATGATAACTGCCATCGCATAAGCTGACAGAACCATAACCACACTTTTCAGCGTATATTCATTCATATAATTTTCAAATGGTTTTTCAAGAACATATGAAAACACCGCCATAAACTCATCAAGCCGTCTGCCCGGAGCACATGCAGCTCCGACTAGATAACCGAGATATGCAGCAAGAAATCCACCAAGAATAATCATAGGCCAGAATGGTTTCTTTTTATTTGTCTGCATATACTACCTCTTCTTTGTCTTTTTTGAATATTTTCTATTGGCAGCGTCCGATGCATTCTTTAGCTGTTCTGCTTTCTTTTTATCATCACCGGTCAGCTTCTTAAGAGCCTCTTCAACCTGCTTTTCTCTTTTTTCTCTTTCACGCTGCATTTTTTCATATCTCTGACGGACTCCTATTTCAACGGAATCATAATTACTTCCGTAAAGAGCCTCGCCCTTCTTCTTTTCAGCTATACGATTGTCTGCATCATAAAGCTTATAGTCCTTATCCTTTTCAAGGAATGTAAGCACAGTTTTTCCGTTATGGATTTCCATAGCATTTTCCTTGGCAATCCAAAGGAATCTCGCATTATCGCCCCATGTACCCGGAACTCTCGTCTTAATAGCATTTTCGTTTTCTTCTACTATCAGATTCTTACTTATGGTTATATCTACAAGACTGACATCCTTAGATCGAGACACAGCTTTAATTCTGTCTGCGAGTGTCCTATAGCTCTTAATACGATTCATGTATGCATCCTTATCCATAAGCACCTTATGCTTTCCAGATTCATCAATTCTGTCTATAACACCTATGTTTTCCAGACGTCCGATTACATTTTCGGCTTCCTCCTGAGACACAGAGAAATTATCTTTTACAGCGTCCGCACTGATTGATTCCTGCTCTACTGCAAAGCTACCTACCTTTTCAAGAAGGCTGTCAAGTGCAGCATCAACCACTTCCTTATCTTCAGTGCGGCCTGTCAGGTTTCCCTTCTGCTTCTCCTTCTGAAGAAACTCTGTAAGTCCTTTGACATTCTTACCTCCATCCTCCTTTAGATATTCCTCAAATGTGGCAATACGCCCTGTCTTCAGCTTTTCAATCATAAGATTAACCCTGGGAACAGCCTCAGTATGAAATACTATTTCACGCTTACCATTCTGCTTATCAATATCAGGAAGAACAGAATAAAGGATTCCATACTTCTTCGCCAGTTTCTCAACCCTTTTCATATCTTTCTCGTTGAACTGGAATACCTGAAGATCACCACCCTTAGTAAGCAACTTTCTCATATTTACCTTACCTATGGACTTTTCATATTCCATAAGTCCAACAAGAACATCAACTAATTCCTTCATTGCTTTGACACCACCGCTCCCGACTTTCAGAGCTATCTCCATTCCGTCAAAAGCAACTCTTATTATCTGTACAGCCTCAGCTATTTCTTCAGCCATTTAATCACCCCCTTATGCCGAATACCCCATCTTATTTTCAAGAACAGCTATCTCTATAATCTGAGGCATTCTTTCGGCGGGGACTTTATTCTCGATGAGCTGACAGAGCTGTTCTTCTGTAAGTCCTGCTTTTATAGCCTCAACTATCTGTACAAGCTGTTCTTTTGTAAGTTCTCCATTGATAGACATCTGCATCATGCTTCTTCTGGAACGCTTCTTACAACAAAGTGTTGCTGCAAGAGCTCCAAGACCAGAGGTCTTTCTTTTACTGTATTCTATATTTGTATACAGCGAGTTTTTACCAGCTCTATCAGAAAACTGAATAACCTTGGATGAACTACTATAATCTTCCCTTAATTGATTACTCTCTTTATCAGCATCCTCATCTGCAATAGCTTTTCTTTCTTCCTGTAAAGCCTCAACCTGCTTAATCTTTTCATCATAGGTCTGAATAGATTGTTCCAATTGTTCTTTTAATTCATCTATTGTTTTCTTAGCCTTAAGTAAATCCTCTGAACGCTGTTCTATCTGCTTATCCTTATCCTTCATTTGACATTTCAGCTCTTCAATTGTTCTTTCAAAATCCTTGCGAAGGGATACTTCAGAAGCCTCATGATTCTTTAAAACCAAGCCAAATTTTTCAGCTATTTCAGAGCCAAACCCTTTTATGAGTTCCTGAATATCATCCTTGGACAAACCAGCGACTGTAGTATTAACCTCTGGATTTGGAACACATTTTTTCTCTGTATTGGATGAATCATTTTCAACTATATTACTAGCATCTGTAATTATTGTTTCATTACTACTATTTTCAGCATCAACAGTTTTATTATCAGCTGCATCCATAACAAGACTGACTATCTTATTCTCAACTACATTCTTTACGATATTTATCGGCTTTTTAGGTTCAGTCACAGATTCAGGGATAGCTTCTTCTTTTTTATTCGCATTATCATCTGTGACACCTGACTGATTATCTTTATTTGCATCTGCAAATTTAGAGTCAGCAACTTTATTATCTTTATCACCCACTTCATTAATTGGCTTTTCTACAACATTTAAACCTTTACGATACATCTCCAGACATTCCAGTAGTCTGTCATTATCCGGTCCTATACTATCTATGGTAGCTATTTCAACATTTTCACGGATCATCTTATATATAAGTTCAAGAGTTTCGTCAGTCTTATCTCTTGATGCAAGCCTTTTAATCACATCTTCGTCAACATTTCTCCAGATACACTCAGATATGATTTTCATTCTCAGCAGACTTATTTTTTTACTACAATATTTCTTAACATCATCTCTGGACATTCCGGAAGATAAATCATACCTTACCAATTGAATAACTTCCGGTGTTAGACTATACATTTTTTCGAGATCCTGACACATCTTGTTTACATCTCTCTCCAAATATCTAACTCTTTGCATTTTCATCCTCCCATTTTTGTCTTTATTTCTATATTCTGTTTTTTATTATCTTTTGTTCATTATCTTCTCTTAAGCCCCTTAGAAGTTCAGATAATACCATCGCAGCTATATCTTCTTCTGAAGTAAGCTCGGCAGCTTTATCTTCAAATTGTTCTTGGTTTTTTTCTATATGCTGCTCAAGGTCTTTTCTGATCGACTCGATAACTTTAACTCTCTCAGTAGCTTTTCTGACTTCTTCTCTTAACCGTAAAGCTTCCAAGCGATAATATTCTCTAACAGATATTACCTCTTCATATGTGTAGCCCTGAGTCTTCAGTAATTTAGAAAGTTCATCCCACCTGTCATGCTCAGACTTAAATTCATTGTCACCGGATTGATAAGCTTCCTCCCCATATTTAAGCGAAGTCATTTCATCAGCTATCTCAAAAAGCCCGGTGCATTTTTTATTAGAACGATATACTTTATTCTTTTCTGACACATATACCTTCTTATCAGCACGAGCCTCTTTCTCCATTTCTTTGATATCATCTAATTCAGAGATGTCATTATCCGAAAGAAAAAGGTACTCCTGCTGTAACTGATGAAACTTTTTTATCTCATCCTTAAATCTCCAAACCTGGCTATATGGTCTTCTCTGAAGCAGTCCCAATCGATAAAGTCTCGCAAAATACCTCTTTTGAATCTTTGTAAGCTTAGTTCTTTTACTTCGAGGTATTCTAGAAAATACTATACGTTCTGATTCATCAATATTTTCACTACGATACTTCTCTATAGATTCAACTGTAATTCGTTCTCTTATTCGTTCTTCAGAATAATTCGAACCCATTTGATAGCTTCTGCGATATCTACTCATGCCTGGAGCTTTAAAGGCCAGATATTTACCCTGCTTTGTTTCATACCCTCTCTTTTCCATTATTGATATAAACTCTGCAAAGTCTTCTGCCTCGGCTATGGCTATGTCGATATCACGCTTTATCATATCTGACCAGACAAACTTACCATCACGGTGTTCGTTCCAGTCCTGATACCTGTTATGGACTTCCTTCTCATCCAGTTCTATGGTGCTGAGGTTATATTCCTCACACAGACGATTTACTATCGGCTGGATGAAGGAAGCCCAGTCATTTTTCTTATAATGATATTTAAGACCGGTGGCATAGCTCACACTGTTGAATATCACATGAGCATGAATATGATCCGTATTATCATGGACAGCATAGACAGCCTCATAATCAGCAAGATATTCTTTTACGAATCTCTCTACAATTTTCATGGCTGTCTCAGCATCCGTCTCACCTTCCTTAAAGGAAATAATTATATGATAGCCCTGCCGTCCACCGGTTTTTCCGAATACCTCTTTGGTATCCATCATCTGCTCATAAGCTCTATCCACCTGAAGATTCCATCCACCAGTGAGAACCTTTTCCTCTGTCTTCTCACCATTCAGGATATAGGTAATCGCCTGCTTCATATGAGAACTGCTTTTTGACAGTTTATCGTTTATATATAAAATCTTACATATCGCCAATATCCTCCACCGCCTTTTTCATAAGAGCATTCAGCCGGTTCATATAAGCAAAGAGCCGGACCTTATCATCGGGTACAAAAAAACCAGAGTTGCTGTTTCGTGCAATCTGGTTCACATTAACACCTATAGAATTTATTTCATTTATCAGCTGCTTGATGGCTTTTCTGATTTCTGGAAAGTCATTCGGGCTACTCTTTATGCACAGACGGAGGTAATCACTCTCGCTCATTCCTGCTTCAGCAGCTCGTCTGGAAAGCTCTTCTGCTTCTGTTTCTGATATTCGAAATCCTTTGATAACGGATTTCCTTTTGGGTTTCACTATACGCATCGCCTCCTAAAAATCATTTTTATATTTTCCTTTACACAGTATATTTTTCAGTGTTATACTCGCATACATTGGGTGTCACCTTTAGCACGAAAGTGTGGTGGACGGCGAAGGCTCTCCGTTACTCGGAGGGATTTTCTGTTTAATACCCTCTGAGTATGGAACTGTTGTACAAATGCTTCGGCATTTAGTCTTCACCGGAAAGGAGGGCTTGGAGATATGATAACATTAGCTGAATTCATCGCTGTAATAAGCGTTTGTATCGCCAGCTTTAGCCTCGGTTATAAGCTCGGACGAGATAAATCAACTATAGAAACAAAATCTACTAAGAAGAATAAAAAACAGAAATAGCCGCCCCGGTACGCAAAACTTAGGCGGCTAATTTCTATAGTCATTTAAGGAGAGCCAACCGTTTAGCCGGTGGCATCCTTTTTTCTATTACATATAGAATACCATTCTCTGGTCTTTCTGTCAAATCCAACTTTTTCACATGCAACAAAGCAACCTCACAGGCAGTCAAGCTATCACACTCTTTCTGGGGTGGAAGCGCAAGATACGCCTTTTGTTAAACAAAACGCTGACTTGTTAGGGGACACCCCTAATACCCTTGCCATACCACACGAAATATACACATAATCCCATTAAAATCCTCCTGTAATACTATTTGTATTAAGAATTGTAATACTTATTACACAGTGTATTACAAATATAAATACTCAATACAAATATAAATACATATTGTAATATGTAATACAGGGTGTATGTATAATTGTAATACTTCTTACAGTTTGTACTACAAATGGTAATACTTAATACTATTTGTCCTACAAATCTTAATACAACCCAATGTTTCTTTTTTCTGAAACCATTGTCATTGATAATTTGCTTGCTACCAGCCACTCATTGATATCCTTATACTGAACCGGTGCTGGTGTATCACAAACCACATATCCTCTTTCGATATATTTGCTCATTAATTCTTTTGTAGCTTCACGCCCAGGAGTGTCATTATCAAGACAAAAGATTAATTTTTTAATGTTAGGATGTTCCTCTAAAAATCTTTCAAGCGGTCTATCACATACCATTCCGAGTGATAACATATTGGAGTCATATTCCTGAAAAATATCAACATAACTCATCAAGTCAATTGCTCCCTCAAATAAAATCAACGAATCACTGTTTTCATCTGATATATTAAAACCATAATTCTTATCACTACCCAGAACATCTCGCTTATAAGGTTTCTTATCAGAAACATCAATAGTTCCTCTCAAACTTGCCTGTTTGGCTACTCCATTTTTATCATTTCCTTTAAAGACAATATTATGATAGTCACTACTTTCATATATCAGACCATGATTGACGAAATAGTCTATTGTACTTATACTGATACATCTTTTCTTATTGAGATAAGCATACAAACGATTATTAGTCTGAGAAGGTGCAGGAAGTTCAAACGGATAATAAAAAGAATCATAATTTTTAGGCTTTAGTATATTCTTGGAATCTGCTTTTACATTATCATTAATATTGCTTTTATACCCTGTAAAATCAAGAAGCCAGAATACCGCTTCCTTAACATCCATACCTGCAAACTCTCTCAGAAAATCTATTTGGGATCCACCGTTATGTCCTTTAATATCCTTCATAGACCACCTAAACCAATTACGTCTATTATAGATCCTTATGGAATCCATCTCTTTTAAAGTATAAAAACGACCTATTTTCTTAGGTGTAAATCCTAGATGTTCAGCTACTGCAACCAGGTCTACCGACTTAGCTATGGCTAACTCATCTGCAGTAAATCTGCTCATTTTTTCACCGCCTTCTCCGCAGCCATCGGAACACTGAATTCTATATCTCTGTAATCATTCTTTAGAGTATATCTAAGATTTGAAGCAGGAAGCTTATCTTTTTCTTTAAAGCTAAAGAACTCATCTCTTCCAGCTGCTACTATCACATGATCAACAAGAGGAATACCAATCAGATCACATACTTTTATCATTCTGTCTGTAAGAACCGAATCCTCCATAGAAGGTTCCAGAGAACCTGAAGGGTGCGAATGAAGTATGATCATACTTGAAGCATTAGCCAGTACAGCTGCCTTTATAAGTTCTCTTGGATGTGCTATTGATCTATCAATTGCTCCCATACTTGCAAATGTACAGCTGATTGGTGTTCCGTCTGTTTTTAGATGAAGTATGCATATTACTTCCCTATCCAGTTGTGACATTTCTTCACCCAAAAGCTTTACTGCGTCTTCCGGCGAATGCACCGGATGCCCCGACATTAATGGGGCATCCTTCACCAACCTGACTGATACTACCTCTAAGGTCTTATCAGAATAATCTTCTTCAGATTCATCTATTTTTTTTAATACTTCTTCACTCATTATCATATGCCTCCTCTCCGAAGGAAACATTAATAATAAAGTCTTCCTTAGAAATATTCATCATAAGGATTAGAGCTATCATATCAACTGTCGGAATTGTTCCAGAAGTTTCATTGGATACATCCCTATGCTTATCATTATTCTCCTGCTTCATAGGCACCTACTTTCTTATTGGCTTAGCCTCATAAGACATTGACTTTTCGGCAACCTTGTCCGTAGACTTATCATCAATACTTTTTATCGGATTATCTGTTGCCGGAGTAAGAGTCTTGGCTGTTCTATCATAATGATATACACAATTTGAAAGTCTATCCTCTAAAGGCACCTGATAAGTATTAACCTGATATACCATATCTTCCAACATCTCCGGATCGCCCATACTCTTAGAAACAGCGAGTACCTCATGAATGGAACTTGGAAGAATATATAGATCATCTCCTATCTTTTCTGCAAGTTCATCAAGCTTATCGATATAAAGCATTGATACAGCTCCGTTAACCTGTCTGCTATTAGTTATCACATACATACAACTATTCTCAGGTATTTCTTCGGTCATAACATCTATAGCTTCTTCAGGCACCCCTTGATCTGTAAACATCTCCTTAATCATTTCGTTCAGATTCTGTATCTGAACCGGATAAAGTCTCTGGGTGTTTTCAGATGCAAGTTCAAATAACTCCTGTTCGTTTACTCCCATAACTTTAGCAATAGGATCTGTTATTATACTGCTCATTACCAGTCCATCTCTCTCATCTACAACAACCCTGTAAATGACTGAAAGATCATTTATATCTCTATGAGGGCAATCAGAAAGAAGTGCTTTATTTTGATCTGTATTAATTAGCTGCCAGATAATCTTATCTTTGCAATTATCAAAATCAACCTTCTTCATCACTTCCGGAGCAACAAGCATTCCTTCCTTTATTCTTCCGGCAATGATATTCATAACTTCAGGAAGACTCTCACACTGCTGATACATTCTGAACATATCATCAAGAAACAGCATAGGACTGATTGAAAATTCAGTATTCTTCTTTGTGTCTCTAAGAATAACTGCATCTCTTATAACATTAATCTTATGAGATGGTTTTATGAATACCTTCATATCCTTATACTCATCATCAAGAAAGTTACTAAGTTCAGTTTCTACGATACCCTTAAACATTTCATAATTCATCATAACTTCTTTTTTCCTTTCGATAATTTAATCTTTAAATTTGGTATAATAGAAGGAGATACAAGTCTGTCGGCTCATATCTCCCCTCATCAGCCACCTTTGGTGACACCTTCCACTCACAAGAAGGATTTATTATTCAGTTGTATTTATATATGACTACGCCCAGAAGCTATTCTTCAACCTCTGCAGCTTCGTCAAATATATCTTCATCTTTCCTGTATCTGAAAAGCACTACACCCATTAGTATAAACATCAGACCGACTGCACCCAGCAGGAATGGATTAAAGTCATCACCTGTCTGTGGAAGCTTTGGCTCGGTTGATTTGTTGGTAAGGTCAAGTGTATACTCAACCAATTCAGGAGCCTTTACTTCATCGTCCAGGATCTTTCCATCCTTGTCTCTGCCATATGAGAAAACAACTTCGTGTGGCGTACTGTCAAGGATGTATCCGTCCTTTGCTTTTGTTTCTACTACAGTATATGTAATGTCCTTATCATAAGTACCATTCTTATCAAAGGTACATATAGGAAGAAGGTCACTCTCTGCACATCCGTCTTTGCCGGTAGTCAGCGTCTGAAGCACCTTACCATCCTTATCCCTGATCTCGAATTCCACTCCTTCAATCATGGTATTCAGCTCTGCGTCTCTTTTCTTCAGAAGCAGCTTTCCAAATACATATTCATCCTTCATCTGACATTTCTGAATCTCACCGGAATCCTTAACCTCGAACTCTATATCATTTGCTATAGTATAACCGTAGGGTGAAATTTCCTCTCTCAAGGTATACTTACCTGCTGGTATCTTTTCAACGATATGTGGTTCTTTGGTGCTGGTCCAGCTTTCTACAGTCTTTCCATCAGAATCTATTACTGAAAGCTTAGCGCCCTCCAGTTCCTTATCTCCAGTCACATCAGTTTTGCTGAATTCAACCTTTATAGGAACATCAGTAAACTCTGCCTCGAACTTAAGAATTTTCTCAGCCTTCGGGTTATATGATGCATCTATGTCAAACTTCTCTTTGTTGAATGCATAGCCCTTCGGCGGTTCAATCTCCTGGATATAATACTTTCCAAGAGGAAGGTCGGATACGAAGTGTATCTTACCCTCAGAATCTGTTACCGCTTTTTCTATAAGCGTTCCGGCTTTTAAGTCTTTCTTCTTTGAAGCAGATTCTTCAGCACCAGTATCTTCGGTTTCAGCCTCCTCCGCATCTCCGATAGTATGTGTATCATCAGCCTTAATATCCTCAGCTGCATATACCCCGAACATTGCTCCCGGAAGACCTTTTCCAGTCTCAGAATCCTTCTTTATAACAGATATATCTGCCTTCTGTCTTTCATTAAAGATGTGATCACCGGCATATACTATCGGTGTATCCTGATCTATATATGAAAGGTCCGCGTCCTTCGGTGTACTATCCAGAATAAAGCCATCAAGGGTTGATGTTTCCACAAGATAATACTTACCAAGTGGCAGCTTATCTACATAAGCCACACCCTTATCGTTTGTTACAAGAGTAGCTACAAGAGCATCCTTCTGATAATAAACTGTATCCAGTCCATCAGGACTTACTATATCTTCCTTTGCATAAACTTCAAAGGTAACCCCTGCCATGGATTTCTTCTTCCAGCTGAACAGGAAGTCATACCATTTATCTTTTGCAGCTTCTATATCCTGTAAGAACTCACCGTCTTTATTAATGATTATTGTACCGGTTGGTACAGCATCTTTCATAACCACTGACTGAATCTTATCTGTGTCTTCAACAGTAAATTCGATATCTGTTGCTCTAAGATATCCATAAGGAGCAAACTCTTCACGAAGGATATAAGTCTCACCTACTACAAGTCTCTTAAGGATATGCTTCTCTCCAGCCTTCGAAGTCCAGGTCTCAACCACATTACCATCCTCATCTATTACAGACAATGTCGCACCACTGAGTTCTGCACCACTGGTTATATCTTCCTTAGAGAATTCAAAGGAAGTCGGCGTATTCAGAAACTCTGAAACATATTCGGCAACTGGTGTATTCTCATCAATATAACGAGCATCAAACTCAATATAATTACTGATTTCTGTTGCATCACCCTCAGTAGCATCATCAACTGAATCACCGGCTCCGGTTACATTCCAGACCGACACATATCCATTCGGTGCTTTTATTTCCTTTGCGACATACTTACCGAAAGGATAATCCTTAATAAACTTAACAAGTCCGTCTGCATCAGATGTTGCAACTTCCAAAAGAGTTCCTTCTTCTACGACAACCTTACCATCTCTGGTCTTTATGTCTTCTCCGGCATATAACCCGAAGACAGCACCTTCGATAGCTCTGTTATCCTCGATATCACGTTTCTCAACCATAAGTGACAGCTTCTCACGCTCATCCTTAAAAGTCTTAGTGTCGTATATTACCGGAGTTTCATCATCTGCGTACACAAGTGTACTGGTCTGTTCCTGTGGATCAAGCAGATATCCGAATGGCGCCTTTGTTTCTACAACACGGTATTGTCCCAGAGGAATATCCTTAAGAACAGCCTTACCATCCTTATCAGTAATAAGTGTGGCAACAAAATCATCTTTACTGTAATACTTTATTCTATTACCGGATTCATCCACCTGATTATCAGCAGTATAGATATCCTCATTCGCATATACTTCAAACTCAGCTCCTTCAAGGCCACCTTCAACATATACGAACTCTTTTTCATCACTGTCTGCGAACCAGCCACCTTCGTATCCGTCAAGAACCTCACCACGCTTTTCTACAGTAATTTCACCCTTAGTCGGATGATTCTCATATGTTACTGTGATGATAGCCTCATAAGTATCCGGATCTGTTTCATAGAAAGTATCGGTATCAACTGCAACCTCAACATAATTCTTATTCTTAACATAGCCATAAGGTGCAACCACCTCTTCTATTCTGTAATTACCGATATGGAGTACATCAGGAAGAAGTAGATCTCCGTCATCATCCGTCTTAAAGGTCTTATGTGTAACCTTTGAAGGATAAGTTGTAACCATCTCCACATACTTTTCAGTATCCATATTGAATATACGGAACTCGGTATCCGGAAGAAGAATCGTCTTCTTAGTCTCATCATCCTTCTTAATGATACGAAGCTTTGCACTAAACTCTCTATCTATAAATACTCTCCAGACAAGAGGTTCTGTTGGCTTATGCTCTCTGATCTTAACCTCAAATGGTCTTACTGTTTCCATGTTGTGAGGTGTAACGGACTCTACTACTACATAATCCCCATAAGGAATAGGAATTGATACAGCATGACCTTTCTTATCTGTATATATAGTATTTTCACCCTTACCTTCAGCAGCTTCCTTACCGGAAACATTGCCGCCGATCACTATAGGCTTTGCACTATCAAAATCGTAGTTGCCATCTTCTTTTGTCTTAAGTGTCTTCTTAAGATATGCTGTAAATCCAGCACCTTCAAGAAGTGGTGCTTCTGTATCTTCTCCATTATCAGAAACCTTAATCAACTGGAAAGGCTGTTTCTTAACCTCTTCTTCAGAAGTAACAGTTCTTGCTACCTCTGCAACTTTATCTCCCTCATAGGAGCATTCAACATCATGAGATACTGTATCAAGATTATATCCAACAGGAGGTTCTATTTCTTTTACATAGTATTCACCAAGATAGAGGTTCTTTACCTCAGCTTCAGCCTTTGCATTAGTCTTAAGCTCTGCCACCTTAGTTCCTGCCTTATAGAGAACTCCCGTCTTACCATCCGGATGAACTATATCCTTCTTTGCATAAAGACCATACACTGCACCTTCAAGTGAAGCATCTCCCTGTGGTACAGGCTTCCCAGTGTCCTTATCCACCTTATATAAATGAATCTTAGCAGTAACTCTGTCATTACTGAAGGTATGCTTAAATTCAGCTGTCTCAGTCTTCTGGTCCATTACACTGAAGGTAAAGGAATATACATCCGTTTCATTCCTCAGATATCCGTAAGGAGCTTTAGTTTCCTTTACATAGAAGCTGTTGGATATAGGAAAATCTACTGAATACTTTCCACTGCCATTATCTCCGGTAGTAACCGTCTGTATTGTAGTGTCCTTCTTCATTATTACAGTACCGTCATAATTCTTTATGTCATTTCCTGCATAGATGGTATATTCACCACCCTTAAGGGGATTCTTAGTATCCTTATCAATCTTGGATACTGTGACATTTGCTTTCTGACGCTTATTCAGGATAGTTGTACTTTCATACTGTACTTCAACAGTCTGGTCTTTGTACTCTATCTTAACTGTCTTAACTTCGCCGTTAATGGTATAACCATCAATACTCTTTGTTTCCTGAACATTGTATGTTCCAAGATGAAGGTTATTGAGTGTAACCTGACCATCATTTCCGGTAACAAGTCCGTCTGAAATAACAGCACCTTTGTTATAAACTTTTTGACCATCTGCACGATAGATATCAGCTCCGGCAGTAACTTTAAAGGTTGCACCCTTCAGCTTTCTCTTTTCATATGTAAAATTTGTTCCATTCCAGCCGACAAGCACCTCACCTTCTTTATATATGGTAAGTGCTCCCACCTGTTCGGAATCTTTTGCTGTAAAAGTTGTTGTCTTTCCTGCCTTTACTACAAGTGTATGAGTATCTTTATCCAGTACATATCCTGCTGGAGAAGAAATCTCCTTCACATAGTAAGTTCCAGGTGTAAGTGCTCCTGACTTGCAGCCACCATCGTCACCTGTAACCATTTGTTCTACAAGAGTTGAACAACCACTATCAGAATATATTCCATAAGTCGCACCCTTAAGCTTTGTTCCGGTCTCTTTATCAACCTTCTCCAGATATCCGTAACCTATATCCTCGGTCTTTACTTTGATATAAGCATATATCGGATCAGCTGTAGGTCTTTCAGATACAAATTCCTGATCACTGGATTTACCAGAAAACCAGAATACACAGCTGGATGTCGGTTCAACCTTTCCTGTATTAGAGGTAAATGTACCAAGTGTAGCATCTGAATGAACCTTAGTAGTAGAAATAGTCAGTGTATTACCATCCTTTTCAACCTTATATCCATCCAGCGACAGATCAAAGCCCTTAAGCTCTTTATTATCGTCCTTAAGAGTTATCTCATACCTCTTATTTGTTTCATTCCACTTTAGAATCTTTGTCTCTGCAGTATCCTTCTTCTTACTGGCAAAGCTTGGAATAGTCTGGGAATATGCGTCATCAACACTATTTCTCAATGTGCAATAATATCCGTAAGTTGTATCTGGATCCGGAGCACATCTCGATAATGTCCAGGCTGCATTATCAGCATCAATTGTATCAAACAGCCCTTTTTCTATGATCCATACAAGGCTCTGAGTTGCTATGAACTGATCCTTCTTGTCATTTGAAGGCTCGTTCTGTGTATCAGCTGTATCTGCATAACCATAATAGAGACACAGTGCCAGAAGCTTCTCCTGCTTTGCTGAAAGTGTCGTATTACTTGGCTCGTCATCACTCTTCATAAGAGTACCAGTCTCAGCTGATAGACCGTAATTAAGACAATAGCCTATCTTTCCGTCTATCATAGCGTAGAGAATCATGCCTGTATGAGAAGAATTGAACTCTGATACAACACCATGTTCTGATGCAGAAGCATACCAGAAACAAATATTAGCCTCTGCGCTCGCAGCTTTCACCGGAATAACATATCCGGCAACTGATGAAATAACAGTCAGCAGAGCCAGCCATAAGGCCATAAGTCTCTTTAGTTTATTTCTCATATATTGCTTTTTTCCTCCTCCATTTTTCTATCATTCTTTCTTCTCAGCCTTTTCTCCTGAAACAGCTGAAAAAAGTATTTTCATAGTTTCCGAAAGAACTTCAGTTTTAATATCATTTGTAATTTCATCTTTAAATCTGTCCATTTCCTCTCTGGTCACATACCATCCGCCATTCATATCACTACCTGTTCCTTTAATAAAACTAACAAGGCTGTTTATGATAAACTGGCTTTTAGAACCATATACATCTGTATTAAGATTCATGAGTGTCTGATGAACCAACAGATGATCTGGATTATTAAGATTTAGTCTGAAACTGTAACTGATAGTGTCATCCTTACTCATTGGCACTCACCATCCTCTCAGATGCCATTCTTTTCATCTTCATCTCTTCAATAACTTCTTTTGTACAGAAACCAAAACATGTTCCTGCTTCATTACCGTATGGACAAGGTACATCTTTGTCATATCTCGGACACTTTAGAATCGGTCTTTCATCAGTTTTCTTGGCGTTTGGAAAATCCCTTTCTATTGGGCAAGTATCTATTGCCATGCACCTTCTTGGTTTATCAAAATACATACAGTATTTACATTCATGTAATTCTCTAAACTCAGCTATTTCTTCTTTCTTTTTGATCTTTTCATATCTTTTCAGGATATATGAAAGATTCAGTTCTTTTTCCTTCTTACCACTAAGACTCTGTTCGTTTCTCTTTCGAATATCAGCATTGAGTTCAGAAACATAAACTATCAGATCAAAAACATTTTCTATATTCTTTAGCTCATTATTTTTCACTCCCATTAACATCACCTGCACTTGTTACTAAATCATTTGGTTTTAAAGAAAACACCTGCCTTACTGAAGCCGTTCCTGCCCCGGGATCTCCGCAACGTAGCCTGCAGCAGGCCTGAAAGCTTCGCAGAATGCAAGAGTTTCTATCAGGTAAGCGCTGCAGTAATATCAATTCAGTCGCAGGCTATTCAGTTGTAAAAAGAACAAGGTGAGAGAGCTTTATCACAAGCATCTCTCACCTATCACAGTTTTCGCAGTATGTTTAACAACTAAAAGTTTTAAGATTCTAAAAAAATATTTACTTACTCGTTATCGTAGTAGAAATCCTTCATTGCCTTCATAATTGGATCAAGTTTATCTTTTCCACGCTTAATACGATTACCGACACTCTGCTGACTTACACCAGTTTCTTTTGCAACACTCTCCTGCGTTCTGCCTTTACCATAAGTCTCGTAGAAAGCCTCCCATTCCTTATCACTGAGTCTACTCTTAATAATCCCAAACAATTTATTGCGTTTTTCTTCGTTCATATCTTCCATTATCGTCTGAAAAAACTCATCCTCAGCACTGTCTGAAGTTTTATTATCAATCCCATCATCATAAGTGCAGGCTCTAAGGCGATTTTCGACAAAATCAATTCTATGCTGAAGCCTGTCGAGCATCTGCATATAAACATAGTCCCTCCAATCCATGTTGTAATAGTCTTCAGGATTAATCTCTCCGGCCTTTTGGTGTCCAAATGCTACCTCGTCATACATAAACGGATTCTCGACAATATCGATTATGTGTAACAATAAATCCCTCTTACCATCTAAAGGAATAAGACCATATCCCGACTCATAAAAAATGATTTTGTGTCCATCTGATAGATCACCTTCAATAACCACCTTTTCATTACGGGTCATGAATTTCTTATAGCCCATGTTCTTTTCCTTCTTCTCTTTTCCATCAAATAGTTTTCTTACGTCAATAATTGTTGTCATATCTATGACCTCCTTAATATTTTTTCGGATGGTCAGATACGACATCGTGACGCGACAAATAGAGGTATCACAGCCACCCGTTTTTTTTATTAGCGGGCGTATACCTCTTGCTATTCCTATTCTGTTTTCCTCATATGGTATAAACCCGTTACTTAATTAAACGAATTCTGTGAAAACCAGTGATTATCGAAAATCTGAATAGTCAAGGAAAAAATAACGTCCTCAACTACCACAGATTTTTTTGTCTGTTTAACAACTATTTTTTCTTGTAAATACTCTAACAAACACGCTATAATATATTCAAAAATAGAATAATTATATTTATTCAGTATTTTTTATGTTAAGGAGGAATACTATATGTCAGATTTCAATTACGATATAATAATTAGTAATATAAAAATGCTAATGAAAAATAATTCTATAACCCAAAAGAATCTTGAAGAAAAAACAAATATTCCTCAGCCACATATAAGTAAAGCTCTTAATCCAGAAAGCAAAACCCGATTCACACTAGAACAGATCATTGCAATTGCTGATTATTTCAAAGTATCAATTGATTTTTTGATTGGTAGAGTTGATAAAGTTGCCAAGAAATATAATTCAAGCAAAGAAATATGCTTATTTCTTAAGGAACTCGTAGAGTCAAATAGCATTGATACCATCGAAAACGAAGTTGAAGAAACTGTCTATATTTCAGAAAATCCAGAAAAAAGCAATCCTCAAAAGCACAAGTCGATAGATACGATAAACAAATATACATCTTTTTATTTTTCAGAATATGAATCACTTAGTGATTATCCATATGATGATTACAAACTTAAATTCTTTAATGAATACGGCAACAAAAACTATAGATCAGAAGAAATTAATGAGTTTATATACTTTTTGCTTAATATGCATAAACTATATAAGAATAGTCATTTGAATTCTGAACTGTATGAACAAGCCATACATGATCGAATAGAAAACATGCACTTTTAAAGTTGGTCTAAAATTCATCTATTCTTATCTTTACAATTAAGAATATTTCTATAAGTACTATTCTTATATATATATCTATAAGAACTAATACTTGGATTTCTAAGGGACAGATAATAAAAGAGAAATATAAATTATATAGAGTTATGCAGAAAAAAACTGAAAAAAAAGCCCAGCAAAACGATACAACCTAAAATAGGTCTTAATACGTTTTGCCGGACTTTTAATGATTCTCATACATCATAACTTGATGCACCTGTCAAATATAGTCTCTTGACAAACTCTTGTAATAAGATGCCGAACTTCCGCTCTTCTGACGGTACGACGAATTCATCAAATCACTCAGTTATTCTCTTTTATCTGTTATGTTGCGGTTTGATCTTCCTTGATATTTGTAAATGCTTTAGCATAAGAAAGAATTCGCTTCCTTGGATCTGATCCATTGGTGTTTGATGCATACATAACGATGCCGTTATTAACATTGATGTAAGTATAAAATTCATTTTTACATTTTGAACAGATGATGTACGAATCTGTTTTATATGCTTTCTGATTAACCTTGCCACATAATGGGCAAATTACAAAATACCCTTTACTTTCCTCTTCCATCTGAAAAACCTCCGAATGATAAAGAATAAAGTCACTCAAACGGATAAGGGAAACAAAACCGTTAGTGAAATAAATCCTTTAATACTTTTACTGCTACCCCCTGTACTCCACCTTCTGTACCCTCAACTTCAATTGGTAGATAATTCTTCTGTCTATTTTCTGGTAACAACTTATAAGTACCATATGTTCTGTCAATGTCAAGGCGTTTTAAAGTGCTCTCACCATTTATGATTGCAGCTACGATATCACCTGGATTTGCCTCTATCTGTTTTCTAACTATAACTAAATCTCCACTGTCTATTCCGGCATCAACCATGGAATCGCCACTAGCCCGAAGAATAAAGAACTCGCCTTCTCCTAGTAAAGATCTCGGAAGTGTTATATACTCATCCGTATTTTCAATCTGTTCTTCAGGAGGCCCGCATGGAATAACCCCTGCAAGTGGGATATTTACAGTAAGGTTATTTAGCTTTTCAGTCACTCTGGTATGTAGTACTCCATCCTCATAAGTAACCATTCCCTGCTGATGCATCTCTTTTAGATAATTGAATGCCGTCGTCTTACTGATACCAAGCGCTTCTCCAATCTCAGCAGTAGACGGCGTACGCGAGTATTCCAGAGTAAACTGTTCTGTGAAGTCTCGTATCTTAAGCATTAATTCTTTACTCTTACTTCTCATGATTTGCTCCTTTTCTATCTTGAACGCCCTGTTCACGATAGAAATAATAACAAAAAATCAGACGAATTGCAAGAGATTTTTCAAAAAACAAATGAAAATTCTAATATTCTTACAATTGTCTGATTTTATAATAATAATTCGAAAATAAAAAGGCGGTCATTTGAAGTCTTTTATGTTATATTATTTCTACAAAAGTGTCAGGGTGGTCAGTAAAAAGATTTCATTATTGCAATTTTATTCCATACAATTATCATCAGATCCTCCGTTTTGATAAAAGATAATAAATTGAATAATCTAAGTCCACCCTGAATCACTTTTTTTATGAATAACTTAACAAATAATAGTATTATTACAAATAACTATCCTGATTGAAATAACGCCTATGTTTGATTTTTGTCAAAATTTTATATAGTACAGTATTAAAATTTGGGAAGAATAGGACAAAATAATATGCGATTTTATATATAAGACTACAGTAATTTAACGTCATATTTCCCCTTATTCTTTCATATGTATTCTGTAATTTCTGTATCCCCTTTAAATCCTCAGAATACTGCATTCTATAATTCAAATAAACGGATGTTATATATTTTAATCTTCTATTAATAAATCCTTTCACTTGACTAAATGAAAAAATATCTGGAGTATGACTAAAAACAAATTCTAAATAATGCTCCGTAGCATATTGTCCATCTAAAATATTTTTTAATGATCTAGTATTACAAATGCTAAAAGGACGATTCCTGTGCATCATTAATTTATCATTTAGTATTGTTATATTGCTAATCTTATCAAAAAGATCGAATACTATATATGTTCCCTCAAATACATATCCTTCTGGAAATCTAATATCATTCCATATCGACCTATCATATATTTTATTCCAAACAGCAGTTTCTATTTTGCCATCAATTATAAATTTTAATGCTTGATTTTTATTAATATTAATACATTCAACTCTGCCATAATCAATATTGGTTGGATTCATAATATCCAGAGTATTATATTTAGCATAATTGCAAATAACTATATCAGTAGACTGTTTGTTCATCTCATCCATCATAATTTGAAGCATTCTAGGATGATATGCATCATCAGGATCTAAAAAAGCAATAACTTCTCCTGAAGCATTATCCAAACCTACATTTCTCGCAGAGCTTAGGCTTTTATTTTTTTGATGAATTACTATTATTCTCTCGTCAATTCTTTTATATTCGTTGCATATTATTTCTGAGCCATCAGTAGAGCCATCATCTACAATAATCACCTCTATATTGCGATAAGTTTGATTAATAACACTATCAATAGCCTCTTTAAGAAACTGTTTTACATTGTATACTGGTATAATTACACTTACCAATTTCGATTCATTCATTTTTTCCTAAATATAATACTACAATCTCCAAAATCTCATTCCCGATGCCTTTAATTCATCCATACGATATAATGATTTTACATCTATCAAAACTTTTTCATTATCCTCAAGTTCTGGCTTAAATAAGTCTTTTAATTGCATCATTGACATCGAACGATAGTCATTATGTCCAACAGCAACAATAACACAATCAGCTTTTGGAACATTTTTCCACTCAGTAAGTACAACATCATACTCACGTTTTGCAACATCTACATCTGCCCATGAATCAGTAATAATAGGATTAATATCATATTCTTTTAATCTGTTAATTATATCAACAACCTTACTATTACGCGTGTCAGGACAATTCTCTTTAAATGTTAGTCCCATAATAACAACCGTAGCTTTTTTGGGAGCCATCCCCGCTTCAATCATTTCTTTTATTGCAGCATCAGCTACAAAAGCCCCCATAGAGTCATTAACTTGCCTTCCATTAAGTATTATTTGACTATGATAACCTAATTTTTCTGATATATTTGTTAAGTAATACGGATCTACGCCTATACAATGTCCTCCTACTAAACCTGGTTTGAAACCAAGTGCATTCCATTTAGTATTCATTCCAGCAAGAACTTCATCTGTATCAATTTTTAATTTATCACATATGATTGCAATCTCATTCATAAAAGCAATATTAATATCACGTTGACTATTCTCTACTACCTTGACAGCCTCTGCAGTTTTTATATTACTTACCATGAAAGTTCCAGCCTTGATTACAATATCATAGACTTTCTTAATTTCTATAGCTGACTCTTCATCCATGCCAGAAACAACTTTTCTTATAGATGTAAGAGTATGTACACGATCACCAGGATTAATTCGTTCAGGGCTATAACCAATCTTCCAATCAACGCCACACTTAAGGCCGGATTCTTTTTCAATAATTGGAATACAAACATCCTCAGTAACACCTGGATAAACTGTAGATTCAAATACAACAATTGTTCCAGGTGACAAATTCTGTCCTACAGTTCTTGAAGCCCCCTCTACTGGCCTTAAATCAGGAGTATTATCTTCATTTACTGGTGTAGGAACAGCTACCACAATAAACTTTGCCTCTTTTAATTTATTAGGATCCGCCGTAAAATCAACCGTTGTATCTTTAATAGCATCACCAACTTCATTAGTTGCATCGATACCATTTTGGTATTCGAGAATACGATTTTCATTAATATCAAAGCCAATAACATTAATATGCTTTGCAAATTCCACAGCTATAGGCATACCAACATAACCAAGGCCAACTAAAGCTAGTTTATCTTTCCCTGAAATAAGTCCTTGATAAATACTATTAAATTTCATTTTTCGCTCCTTTTCACAATAATTGATATTAAAATATTGTCTTTTAAAAATCTAAATAATCATTATTACTATAAAGCCTTCTTAATTTCAGAAACAACAAAATCAATATCTTCTTTAGTCTTGTATGGATCCAATGGAAGGCTTAAAACAGTTTTACAAAGTTTTTCAGACACAGGGCATTCAGCAAAAGAACTATCAGTTCCAATAAATGCCCCTTGTCGATGCATAGGTTTTGCATAATATACCATTGATGGAATCCCGGCATCTTTAAGCTTTTTCTGCACCTCATTTCTGTTAACAGTTAATGGTAACTGAACAGTATATTGTGCCCAAGAACTATAATATCCAGCATCAATTTCAGGAATTATTATTTCTGTATCTTTAAGTCCATCTGAATACCAAGAAGCAACCTTATTTATATCGGCAAGTTCATAATCAATAAATGCCTTAAATTTAGGAAGAAGAATTGCAGCTTGAATAGTATCAATTCTACTATTTTTACCAATTCTAATATTGTTATATTTTGAATTTGGATCATTAGGATTACTAGTATCTTTCCCATGAACACAAATTGAACGAATTAAATCCGCCCATTCGTCATTATTAGTAAAAATAGCACCACCATCACCATAACATCCTAATGGTTTAGCAGGGAAAAACGATGTTGTAGATATATCCCCAAAACTACAAGCCATTTTCCCATTAATACTTCCGCCAAACCCTTGAGCTGCATCTTCAAGAAGAAGTAAATCATATTTATTGCAGATAGCTTTGATGGCGTTAAAATCAGCCGGTTGACCAAATAGATCAACTGCAACTACTGCTTTCGCCTTATACTTTCCCTCTTTAATAACCTTTAAAATTGCTTCTTCAAGTTTATTGGGATCAATGTTATAAGTTTTTTGTTCAACATCTACAAAAACAGGAGTTGCTCCTTCATCCGCCGGACATTCTCCAGATGAGAAAAATGTAAAATCCGGAACAAAAACAGCATCATCTTTCTCAAGTCCCCAAGCCCTTAAAGCTATAGAAATAGCATCCGTTCCATTCGCACAAGTAATGCAATGTTTAACTCCAACATAATCAGCCAACTTGTTTTCTAATTCCTTGACTTCTGGACCTGAAATGAAACGAGCTGATAAAGTAACTCTCATTATAGCATCATCTATTTCTTCTTTAAGAGCTCTATATTGTTTTGGTAAATCTCTAAACTGCATTTTATCTCATTTCCTCCAGTCCATCGCAAATTTTTATATATTTACGGTCACATTTAGAACAAACTAATTTATCAGATAATAATTCTCCGCATTCACAAACCCATCCGACTATTCTAGCCGGTATTCCAATCATTAATGCATGAGCTGGAACATTTGATGTTACAACAGCTCCAGCACCAATTAATGCATAACGACCAATTCTATGACCACATACTATTGTCGCATTAGCACCAATAGATGCACCTTCTTCAACGACAGTTTTTTTGTATCCAGCATTTCCCTTGGGATATTTTGCTCTAGGTGTTAAATCGTTTGTAAAAACACAGGATGGTCCACAAAAAACATAATCTTCCAATTCTACTCCTTCATAGATAGAAACATTATTTTGAACTTTAACTCCATCACCTATAATAACATTATTTGAAACATTAACATTTTGACCGAATGAGCAATTTTTACCAATTCTAGCACCTGATTGTATATGACTAAAATGCCAAATTTTAGTATTATCTCCTATATCAACATTTTCATCCACTATACTTGTGGGATGAATAAAATATTCATTCATCATATACTCCCTTCACCAAATCTACCAGAAAAATCTAATGTACTACAATTATCAAGCGGTAACTTAACAGGTTTATGTTCAGCAGCAGACTTATAAATTGCAAGAACCAGTTCCAAAGCTCTCTTGCCATCCTCTCCAGTAACATATGGTTGCCTATGATTCTTTATGGCATCAATAACATCCGCGTATAAAGGAGTATGGCCAAATCCATATACATTGGGTGGATTTTCGCCATATGTAGCTTTTACATATTCAGGATCATCAATGCCGTCATCAAAACTCCATTCTTCAATAATATTATCACTTGTTCCAGCAGCTTTCGCAGTTCCTTTCTGTCCAAAAATGTAAAGTGTTTCTTCAAGATTTTTCGGATAAACATTGGTCGTACCCTCTATAATTCCATATGAACCATTAGAAAACTTAACAAGTGCCATCCCCAAATCTTCCGCTTCAAGATAAGAATGTTCAAGCTGATCTGTATAGCCTATAACTTCATCAATTTCATTTCCCATCATCCAACGAAGCAGGTCAATATTATGAATACACTGATTCATTAAGCAACCTCCATCTTGAGACCAAGTTCCCCTCCATGGAGCCTGCTCATAATAGCTTTTACCACGGTTCCAACGTATATGTGCTGCACCATGTAATAATTTTCCAAATCTTCCTTCTTCAATAGCCTTACGTATATATTGCACTGATTTATTAAAACGGTTTTGATGATTTGCACAAACAACAACACCTGCTTCATGTCCTGCTTTGATTATAGCATCAGCATCAGCAATTGAAAGTGCTATCGGTTTTTCAATGATCACATTGCATCCTTCAGATATACAATCAAGAGCTATTTTCGCATGTTTTCCAGATTCTGTGGCTATCGCTACAAGTTCAGGTTTTTCTATTTCAAGCATTTCTTTATAATCTGTGTATTTTTTAACATGCTCCAAACCAAATTTGTCTGATTTTTCAAACATCACATCTGATAAGATATCACACATCGCTACAAAATCAAGATTATTATTTTTAGCTGCTTCGATATGATTAGGACTAATACGACCACATCCAATTAATGCATATTTCATTTTTTTCCCCTTTCCCACTCATTAATTATATTGCATATTTTTTCAGCAGAATGACCATCTCCAAATGGTTTATAAGATGGATCTATTTTCTGCTTTTTATTTAATTTATTTAATATATCCAAATGATCAGCTTTGGCTAGTTGATTTCGATTATCCACCATAGTCTCAGGCCACACAACATAATCCAATACAAACACACACTGTACTCCTGCATAAAACGCTTCACATTGAAGTCCTCCTGAATCGGTGACAATTTTCTTTGCATTTTTAGTTAGATGTATAGAATCAGAATAACCAACTGGCTGAGTAAGAATAATATTATTAAATCCATTTGTTTCGCATACTCGTTTTGCTCTATCATGATTTCTCGGATGAACGGCATAAATTGTAGGAGCATCAAGACTATTCATCGCCATCAAAATTTCTGTCAATGGATTATCACTAAATGTGTTTTCTTGTCTATGACAAGTCATGTAATAATATGATTCTGGAACACTCACTTCTTTTCCATCAAAATCAAGAATATTAGGATTAGACCAAGGTTGATTTGCAAAATGCAAAAAAGAATCAAACATTATATTTCCAACACAATATGATTTATTTGCTAAACCTTCTCTATTCAATTTTTCAAGTGCATCTTCTGTAGCACAAAAATTAATTGAAGCTAAATGATCCGTAGTTATTCTATTTACCTCTTCTGGACTATCAAGAGTTCCAAGTCTATTTCCTGCTTCAACGTGAAACACTGGAATGCGAAGTTTTACAGCAGCCAATCCAGCTGCTAATGTCGAATTAGTATCGCCATAAACAAGTAATGCATCTGGTTCTTCTTTTTGAAGTATCTCCTCAATACCAACAAGCATTTTAGCTGTCATCTGAGCATGTGTCCCACCAGAAACGCCTAAATTATAATCTGGTTCTGGAATACCCATTTCTCTAAAGAAAACATCAGACATATTATAATCAAAATGCTGCCCAGTATGAATAAGTATTTCTGTATGATTCTTTCTTATTTGTCGAGAACCAGCTGCAGCTTTTATAAATTGCGGCCTTGCACCAACAACTGTAACAATTTTCATTTTTCACTTGTCTCCTTATTATGATTCTTTATTTATACTTCGAATTAATTGTGCCGGATTTCCCGCAATTACGCAGTTACCTTCTTCAAAACTTTTCGTAACCACCGAACCAGCTCCAACAATAGTTGAATCTCCTAATACAACTCCAGGTAAAATTGTACTATTCATACCGATCCAGCATTTTTTTCCAATAATTATATCTTGCGGTTCCAAGTGATTATCAAGATCGTGTAAATCATGATTAGATGTAATTAATCCAACATTGGGAGCTATATATGTTCCTCTACCAATAACTATCTTTCCGATAGCTTGGTAATAATTTCCAAAACCATGAAAATTATTCAAATCGTTCGGATCAAATAGTATATTTTCTGAATTTACAACATAACAATTTTTACCTATAGGATATTTTGAGCGTAATCCATTCCCATGAAAAAAATTGTAAAAAGTATCTTTAACTACCCAACGCCAACCAATTGAACCGAAACTCTTATATTTCCCTTTAAACCATCTACCCTTTAAATATTTTTTATCATAAACGAAATAAGAGATAATTTTACCCACAAAAAAATACCAAAGGCAACTAATGAATGTTAATAATTTATGCATTACCATCATCTCCATTAATTAATTCTTTTTATCCATATTATCAAACATTTTTAGCATATGTTTTTTCACAAAATGATTTATATCAATATTCCTATCTATAAATAAAGCTTTATAATAATCTATTTTATTAAAAAATACATATAAATAATGCACTTTCCATGGCATAAAGTATCGTTTGAATCGAAGTTTCATTATCGATAAGAATTGATTTTTACTATTATGAAAATGATTAATTTCTTTTGAACCTGTAAACCCAATATCTAATACTTTTTTAGGATATATTTTTTTTTCATACTCTTTAAATGCCTTGTCAGAAAACCTTTGCGTATTATCTATCCTTTGCCATACTTCAAGTATTCTCCTATCAAAAAATGGCATAATCCAACTTAAATTATAAAATTCATAGGTTTTAATAGCATTTGCAATAAATTTTGATTGTTCTTCTTGAAAAACATAACTTTCAAATATTTCGTTAGCCCTAACCCCTGAAATTATTTCTTTTTCATTATATTCATATTCTTCATACAACCATTTTCGTATAGATTTTTCTAGCTCAGAATCAGAATCAAACTTTCCAAAAAAATATTTGATAATAAAATCTGTTACTGTATCTCCCTTAAAACTATTATCTATATAATCCTCTCTTACATAATGACCAGTTACGACACCTCCAAAACCTGGAATAACAACACTATCTTTGGGAATCAATTCGTTTTCTAATAATACCTTTAAAGCTATAATTTCTTGAACAACAGGAACAGAACAGAAATTCGAAGCAAACAAAGTATATTCATTAATAATATTATCGTATGTCTTTTTTTCTTTTTTACTATATTGAACAAAATAATGTGGAACATCATATATTTTTGCTATAGTATTGGAAAGTTTTGCATCAACCAAATCATCCCTTCCATAACTATAAGTAATAATATTTTTGCACCCATGTTGAACTAATAGATTTAAAATCAAACGCGAATCATGTCCGCCACTCAAAGGAATAACAACAGTTTTATTTTTTATGTAGTCAAAAATATCTTTGAATACTTCATGATATGTATTCTCTAATAATGTTACACAATCCCCTATATCATTAATTTGTTTGGATGAATATTTATATAACCAATATCTATTAATTTTACTACTATTTCTATCAATTTCTAAATAATATCCTGCTGGAATTTGTAACAGACCATTTATTGCAGTATGATTAGAATAATTATATAAACTATAATTCAATTCATTTATTGTCGTTTTATCAAACGAATACTTTCGAGCTAAATCAGGGGTAATTGCATCAAATAAGTTAACTTCATCATTAATAATGCTATAAAACAATGGAATTGATCTGATTCTATCAACAAAAGCATAGATTTTATCATTTTTGTTTATTACAATTGAAAAACATCCATTTAAAGATTTTATATATTCAACGATACTATTTTTATCTTCCAATTCATTAATATCACATATTGTTTTGTCAATGGAAGAATTAAAAATATAACCTTTAATATATATATTATTGCTTTGAATCCATGAATAACCTTTATTGTTAGAAAACTCAATATTAAGCTTCATATTAATCATTATTCTCCTTTATCACCATTTTTTTACAAACATAATACATATAAAACCAATAAGCTAAAGCAGAAAGAAAGAATACAATTATTGCACCGTAAGCTACGCCTTCTATACCTATATGAATAAGGAAATAATAATCCAATATAATTTGAAGAACACATGATATAATAGAAACTATAAGATTAAAGCCAGTTTTACCAACAGCTGGCAACATATTAATTGGTACCATCCTTAACCCACAATTAATCGCTCTCATACACCACAATAAGGATGAAACCCCTACTGCATCATCATATTTTGTCTTGTATAATATGTGAAAAACAAATGGAGTGAAAACTATTCCTAAAACAGTAAGACAAAGAATTAGAAAAAAATTAAAGATACCTATTTCAAATACTTTTTTCCATAACACTTTTCCATCTTTAACCCTTGCAATAATCGGGAAAAAATAAACAGTAACAGCGCCTGAAACAAGCAACAATAATTGTGGAAATTGACCAGCCACTTTAAAATTCGCTGAAACAACTTCATCTCTAATTATATTATTGACAAGCCAAGCTTCATTTAATGGCATAATACTTGAAAAAAAGTTAGCAATCATCAATGTAATTCCCATCATTAAAAAATCTTTTTTTTGCTTTTTTTCAAGTTTAATACTATTGGTATTAGAAAAATAATTATTAATTATGGGTACAGAATAAACTAAAGCCGTAAAAATAGCAAAATACCGTGCTACTACAATACCTGTTGTGTTGAATAGTTTCAAAAATATTACTGTAAAAACACAAAGCGAACCAGAATTGATAACACCAGCTATTGCATATTTTCTATTATCCAATTGTGTTCTAAAGTAACAAATAATATTAGTAAATAAATTATAAAAAGTCGAATAAAGAAGAAGCATCCAACAATACTTTCTTGCCCCCAAAAAAGGTATATCTACAATAGAAACTATAATACATATCATTAAAGACATGAAAATTTCAAAAACAGAACCTATGGAAACCGAAAACTTAAAAAAAGCTTTTTCAGTTGATTTATTGTCTGTGTTAGAGCAAAACTTCAATATAGCAGATGATAATCCCAATCCCATTACATATGATAAATAACCATAAAGATTATCAGCATATCCCAAATACGCATATTCTTCTTTATTTATTAAGCCAGCAACCAAGATTGATGAAATCATAGCTATTGCACGATTCAGTATATTGCCAAGAAGTATATAAAAAAATCCACCAGAAATTAGATTTTTAATCTTTGTTTTTATAAGCATTCTAAAAGTATCTCCTAAATAATTAACGCTGGTAATTAAATTTTATAAATGTTTCATATCTTTTTGAAATATTAGCATAATTAAACATTTCTATTATTTCGTTTTTACACTCAACACCACAATATCCATAGTTTACTTTTTTAATAATACAGTCATTTAACCATTCAACTAATTCAGACATTCCGTTATTAGATGAATATTCATAAGAAAAACCAATGTTCATTTTTTTTATTCTCATACTAAGTTCAGCATTGGGGACCTCTCCGGAAATCAATGCAAGTATTAATTTCCTTAATCTTAGATATTCAGGAAATTTACCCGTAAGAACTCCTTTTTCTTCTTTAGTATTCCATGATACAACACAAAGAATATCACACTTTTCTTGAAGTAATAAAGCTTTGTCTTGTGATATTAAACCATGATTAACTACATACTGTTTTTTGTTATATAGATCAGCCTGACGAAATATTTCATCAGCATCTCCACCCGCATAATGAATTTCTATCGGAAGAGATTTTTTGTATTTCTTTTCAAGCACATCAATGGCTTCAAATAATGCATCCATTTTTCTTCTTCCATTATATAAAGCACCAGTATAACCAATACGTAATATTCCGTCATCAATACTTAAATTATTATTTTTATCATTCTCAACAAAACCATTTTCAAAAACTTCGACAGTTTTATCTTTTATGCCAATCTTTTTGCATTTATTCTTATACTTATCACCTATAGCAAATGAAATAGTTGTAATTACATTTGATTTTTTTAGCATTTTTAATTCTATTTTATTATTTATCCATTTATACCAAACAGATTGTTGAGAATGAGTCATAGGATCTCTCATATCAGATATCCAAAATAAATCAGGATATTTCTTCTTCAATAATAGTCCAACAATAACAGAAGATTCTGGTCCATAACTCGAAATCAAAACATCAGGATTAATCATGCTATAATTTTTTTTAATCATTTTATATACTCTACGTGACCATTCAAGTTCATCAATTAAATGCATGATTTGTGCCGCAAATCGTCTCATTCTTTTGATTATCTTTTGCAAAAAAGAAGGTTTTTGTACTTTATTCTTGTTATCAGTTATTGATGAATTATTGATTCTTAAAAGATTTGCCTTTTTAGAATGATTAATACTATACTTTCCAACAGGTCCCGTTTGAACTCGTAGTATTTTCAAAGAAGGAAATGATTCAATAGAATAATCTTTTTCTAAAAAATCTTCTGTTGCACAGAACACCTCATTACCAAAAGAAGCAAAATACTTAGTTAATTGAGTTGGTCTAACTGCACCAATAATATTTCTTGGTTCATATAATCTAGAAACAAACAATATTCTCATTTTAATAACCTTTCAACACATTATTCTAATAAAACAAACCCATTTTCTGTGGCTGTATATAATTCCAATTTTTTTTCATCGCTTAAATCCGAACTAAGTATGTAGCTTTTATCAAATTTAGGTAAATCTTTGAATTTTTTTAAATAATCATCTAATTCAGATATTTTTTTTGCTGGATTACCCGCCCACACCTCATTCGATGGAATGCTAGTAGTTACAACGCTTCCAGCACCTACAACAGAATTATTTCCAATAGTTATATTAGGTAAAATTGTTACATTGGCACCAATAAAAACATTATTCCCTATATTAACTTGACCTATTTTAGTGTAACCTAAGTGTATTTTTGTGGAAGCATCATGAGCCAAAATATGAACCTTTGATGATAAAGTGACATTGTCTCCTAAAGAAATTAAAAAGCAATGTGACGGATCGATAAATGTACCTTCTCCAATAAATAAATTACTTCCACATTTCAACCCATTTTTTTTAGTTTTTCAATATTTGCCGTACCTCTTATAATACTAATTATTTTGGATATCATATTTGTTTCTCCTATCGCAAATCATAATCATAATAATTAGCGCCCATATTGGCTTATAGCTCGTCAATGATAAAGACATACACATTGTAATAAACGCAAAAAATGTGCATAATGCAACATTATATTTAATCTTCGCAGAAGTCTTTAAACATGTAAAATGTAATAACAATTGAATAAACAGACCCAACAATCCAGAACACACTAGATTTTCAATATACAAATTATGAGCAACATGGCCTCCCATATGAACCATATTATTTATTATTATAGTTGTACCATATCCAAAGCCGATTAAATGACGCAAAATACCAGTACTATGATACTTTGCCAACAAATATTTCCAAATGTCAATTCGTCCAACTGTACCATATTCTTTAATATAGGAAATTGTATATCTTTCCATTATAGATGAATTAATATGTGGCAAAATAAATCTATAAATGAGAAAAACACCTACAACAATAATTATTATTGCACCAATTGTGTTTCTTTTTTTAGAGTTTTCCAAACTATTCGAAAACAAAACTCCTACAATCACAGCAGCAACATATGATAATAAAGCACCTCTTGAACCACTCAAAAAAACTAATACAATAAAAACCGAACAAAAAACAATATGCATATATCGTTTATAATCAATGATTTGACATAAATGAAATGAAAAAGCATATAACATATAACCACATAAATAATTAGGATCTTGTTTGCTATCGCCTATACTAAAAATCATTCTACTAATTGAGAAATCAGAAAAAATAGCCATCAATATGGCTGTTAACCATCCACATCCAACTAAACATTTTTTCAAAAATCCAATTTCTTCTTCTGTGTATATACGAGTACTCCCTAAAAGAATAACCATAATCGTATTTGATAGAAGTGTTAAAAATGGACTTAAACTATAAGACATCGAAATCGAAAGAACCGTCGAAACAAACGCAGAAACCAAAAACATTATCAATAGTATTGTTATTCGATTTAATTCGATTTTAATATTTCTATCATTGTATATACGTTCTATCAAACAAAATCCCATAGGCAAAATAGATAGGATTCTTGTGATTGAACCAATTCCCGGAATATTATAAAAATCAAAAGTTAAAAACAGAAAATACACACCAAGAAAAAAAACCGAAAACGAAACATTATGAATTTTAAACAATTTTATTGTAATCACTTAATTGTATTCTCCAAATAAAATAATTATAAATCTTTAAGACTACTTATCAATTAATGTCACATATAATTTCGCATATGAATTTACCATTTTATCTTTATCAAAACGCTCTGCAATATTGATTGATTTTTGAGCATATTCTCTTCTATAAATCAAATCATCTGATATTCTTTTCATATGATAAAATAGATTTTTTTCATCATTATCTTCTATTAAAATTGCATCATTTTTTACAACCTCAGGTGTATTGCCTGTACTAGTTGTAATAATTGGTAATCCTGTGTTTGCCGCTTCTAAAAGTGCCAAGGAAACACCTTCATAATGGGAAGTCATAACAAAAACATCAGCTTTACACAAATAATCATATACATTACCAACATTCCCAAAAAGAATCACACTATCTTTTAAATCAAGTCTATTAATTTGCTTTTCTAAATTATCTCGTAATCGCCCTTCGCCTAAAATATAAAGCTTATCTATTCCATTATGTATTTTCTGTAAATGGGCAAATGCATTAATAAGCATACATTGATTTTTAACCGGAATCAAACTACCAACAGTAATAAATGTTACAGAACCTTGCTCATATTTACGATTTATTGGTTTGAAGGCGTTTCTATCAACCCCATTAGGAATACTAATCATAAAATCACTTTTAGTTTTATAAGTATTTCTTAATGATTCACCTATTTTATCCGATAATACAACAAAAAAAGTTTTACAAGTTAAACTAGCTATTTTTAGCAAAAAATTATATGCCTTAGTTTCATTAACAACTATGGAATGCATGGTATGAACATGATTGAATTTCAGAAACCATCTTATAATAACAATATATTGAAATGCTGCTAAATGCGTATGTACAATATCTGGTTTGTTTTTCTTTATCATTTTATAAAGCTTTAATAGAATCCTAAAATCGAAACCTGGTTTTTTACTTAAAAAAACAACTTTTATATTATTATCTCTTATGAATTTTAATCGGTTAGTAGCAGCATGCTTTTTATCATATAGAGAAATCAATGTCACTTCAAATCCATTTTGAGTTAATCCCTTAGAAAGATCTAAAACCATTTTTTCAGCTCCGCCACCGCCTAATGTTGGTATTATCTCCCATACTTTATACTTTTTATAATTCAAATACATATCCTCCTCATTCAATCAAAAAGCAAACTAAAAAATAAATAACTGAAACTCTTATTTGTATTACTTTGTCAGATCACTTATTTGATTTGCAAAGTTGTTATAATTATTTTTAGATTCAAAGTTGGTTTTCCAAAACAATCTAATACATTCCCTATCAAAACAAATACTCATGCAACGAATAATCTCTTCTGCTAATTCTTTTGGTGTAATATTCTTTGAAACTAATTCACCTGTCAATGATGGAATAACTATTTCTGAAGTTCCACCTACATCAGTCGCCAAAACAGGAACACCAAAAGAAATAGCTTCCATGATTGATACCGGCAATCCTTCCGTTTCTGAAACATTTATAAACAAGTCAATTGTTAATGCTTTTAATTGTTTTAATACTTCATCATGTAGTAAATGTCCCATAAAAATAACATTGTTATTAGTTATATGAGTGTTGGTGTATTCTTTTAATTCTTTAAGCAATGGTCCATCACCAATACAAGTCCATTTAAAATTAAAACCTTGTTTTTCTACTATTTCTAATGCCTTAGCTAACAATAATAGTCTTTTTAACGGAATTATTGCCGAACACGTAACAATATGAAAACAAGAATTTTTATAATTACTATTCATTCCACAATCTTTGGTTCCTAAATATGATACATCAATTTTATTTTTAAATTTTGAATACTTTTTTATAAGATAAGCCTTTCCATTTTTAGAACAAGTAAATACCTTATTAATTTCTGACATAACAATCGACCTAAAAGGAATATATCCACAAATATTTCTATAATCATATAAATCGTATCCATGAGCTCTTGACACTAGTACGAATTTATAATTAATAAAATGTCTTCTCAATAAGACGGAGATATATGGTAAATCATAAAACCAATAAGAATATAAAACATTACAATTATTATCATTTAATAGTTTACTAAATCTGGTATTTTTTATTATTTTATTGCAAATACTTTTACATCTTCCATATGTATAAATAGACATAAGTCTAGATAATATTTTTTTTCCGGTAATATCCCCCTTTAAATCACTATTAGTAATTCCAAATAACCCTTTAAATAAATACTTACAATAACGAACATATTTATTAGAAGTTTCTCTTAAAACAATAACATCAACATTTGAAGGAACACTTCTTGTTTGTTTTGCCCGATACGGAACAGCTGTTGATATGATTAAAACCGACTTAAATCGATTACATAAAATCATTAATTCTTCTTCTAAAAACTCTTCACCAGAAGAAAAGGGGAATGTCTTAGTAAGAATTATAAGTTTATCATTATTATCATTCATTTATACACCCTCGCATAACTCCTCTTAAGAAGTAATATCATTCAAAAATTTTTTTGCAAGATTTGAATATGTATAATTATTTATCACTGCATTTCTTCCATTATCACCCATCTTTTTACGTTCTTTATCACTTAATAAAACCATATCCTGCATACCTTTCATTAAAGAATCAACATTTTCCGGTTCAACTGATATACCACAACAATAGTCTGTAATAAAATTATTAGGCGCATCTACTGCATAAAGAATCGGTTTTCCTGACATCATAGAATCAAATAATTTATTCATACATATCCCAAAACGAAACATATCATTATGGAGAGCACCTACATAACAACAATCAATATTATATAACAAATCCGGAATTGCAGTTTTAGAAATGCTAGACAAAAAGAACACATTATCACCAGCCATATCCATTAATCTTTCTTTATAATTACCTTCACCAACAATTAAAAGAGCAATTTTATTATTGTTTAACTTCTGGTGAGCTTTAACTAAATAATCAATAGCATATGATTTGGTTACACTTCCAAAAAAACAAATAATAAATTTACCTTCATTATGGAGCTGATCTATCAAGTTCTTATAATTCACAGGTAAAGATTGCGGATTATCCCATTCTTCTTTTACAATACCATTCATTACAACCTTAAATTTTTCAGAAGACATTCCATGATTGATAAAATAATCTTTTGCTGCACATAACAATGAAACAATATAATCAGAATGTTTACAAAAACTATTTTCAGCTATTTGCATAAGAATAACAAAAGGATGATATTTTTTCATGCCACCTATTTCAATTAATGTTATCGGCCACATATCATGAACTTCGTGAACATACTTAGCTCCAGAATAGCGAGCAATTCTTTGAGCAGAGAAAGTATCTAATGGATATGTTGAAGATGCAATAACAATATCAGGTTTAAATCTTTTTGCAATTCTTTTTGCATTAAACACTAGTTTTTTAACAAATCGAAACATTGAAAATGCTCTATTTATACCATTTCCAGAATACTTACCTGATTTAACCCATCTATATTCAATCCCATCTATTATTTCTTTTTTGAAATCTTTATCAACTGTTGGATTTTTAATTCTTAAATGCGAATAATCTCCGGCAATAATAATTACTTTATGTCCCATTTTCACCCATTCTTTTGCTAAATAGTATGGTCTAAATTCCATTCCCATTTCAGGTGAACCCGCATAATGATTAATATATATTATATTCATTTATACTCCTTACCTAATACAGCAAACACCGTTCTTATCATTGTTATGATGTCTGAAAAAATACTAAACCTACGAATACTTAAATAATTATATTTCATTTTTTCCGGAAGAATTTCATTTATATACACCTTATCTACATCATCAGCCTTATCCAATAATTTAGATTCATCTTTATATCGAATACTTGCTTCAGAGGTTATTCCAGCAGGTAAAAGCAATGTTGCATACATTTCTTTAGTATACTTTTTTACATACTTTTTCGCTTCAGGTCTAGCACCAACAAAGCTCATATTTCCAGATAAAACATCAATCAATTGAGGTAATTCATCTAATCTTAAATCTCTAAGCTTGCTTCCAACTTTTGTTATTCTTCTATCGTTTCCTACAGTAACAGATGTACCAATTTTATCAGCATTGTTTACCATCGTTCGAAACTTATGAATTTTAAATATCTTTCCATATGCAGTTACTCTTTCCTGCCTATAAAACACTGGACCTGATGAATCTATTTTTATAGAAATTGCAATGATTAACATAGGAAACGCAAGAATAAGCAACAAAACCAAAGAAACAAATACATCAAATATTCTTTTTATAAATAATTGCGTTTGTTTTTTTTCTAATAATTTATAATACTGCCTAACCTCCTTACATTTCATAAAAGAAGGCAGTTCATCCCATCTGCGAAGTCTCATAATTATGAAACCTTTCTATATATATTTTCTTATCACTTCTTTATAGTTTTTTATAACATACTCTATGTCCTCATCAGATAACAAAGTATGTAATGGCAAAGTTATTAAATTTTCATAATAGTTATATGAATTAGAAAAATCACAAATATGCCATCCCAAACTACTATATGCACTCATCATAGGTAAAGGCTTATAATGAACATTTGTATTTACACCTATTTCTGCCAATTTAGTTATTATTTCTCGACGAATACCATCCGTAACACCTGGCAATCTTGTAAGATATAAATGTCCAGATGAAGATAATTCATCAGTATAATGATTTAAGTGTATTACCTCTAACTCATCACACATATGATCATATTTTCCTATTATTGATTTTCTTCTGTCTAATAATTCTTGATAACGATCTAATTGTCGTAGTCCAATAGCTGCCATTACATCAGTCATATTACATTTATACCAAGAACCAATTATATCGTATTCCCAAGCTCCCACCTGCGTTTTAGCTAATGCATCTTTACTTTGTCCATGAAGACTAAGTAATTGATAAAACTTATATATCTCTGAATCATCAATTCCATTAATATGTTTCCATGTTGCAGCGCCACCTTCAGCTGTCGTAAAATTTTTTACAGCATGAAAACTGAAGCTTGTAAAATCAGCTATTGCTCCAGTATTTAACTTCGCTCCACCAAAAAACCTACTAGCGCCTAATCCATGCGCACAATCTGATACAACAGCGACTCTTCCTATAGATTTTTGTATACGAGACGATAGATCAGATAGAGGCGTTCCATCACTAATTAAAGGCTTATATAATTCTTTTTTCTTTTCTGCAATTTCATATATTTTTTTGTAATCGCATACTATACCAGCAATATCAACTGCTATAATTGCTTTCGTTTTATCAGTAATAGATTCTTCAAGTTTTTCATAATCCATCTCAGGTGAATGCGTAACAGAATCCCCATCTTTTTGAATATCAACAAAAACCACCCTAGCACCACAATGAATCGCTGCTGATGCAGTCGCAGTATATGTATAAGCTGGAACAATAACTTCATCACCTTCACCTATACCTAAAATACGAAGATTTAGTTCTTCGGCTGCTGTCGCGGAAGAAAGACATACAACTCTATTCATCCACCTTTCCATATCGGAATCTACATCAATATCATTACGACCAGATTCAATATATGCAGCAAGTCTTCTTTCAAGGAGTTTAGTTCTCGGACCAGTCGTTATCCAACCACTTCTAAGAGTTTCAGCAACTTCGTTTATTTCTTCTTCAGTTATATCCGGCGGACTAAATTTTATATTTCTTTTTTCCATCAGTCGTTCTCCAAGTCACTCATTTTTTATTTAATATATAATCAATTTCTTCTGAATATTCTTTTTTCTTCTCTGAAGAAATAGGTTCAGACGGATTATATGTATCAACCATATTCTCAATCATAAGTCTAATTGCTTGAGAATTTTCATATGAAACAATCATAAGATTGTTCAATCCACCAAGGAATTTGTCTTCATCAAATTCCAAAGGTTTACCTATATTAATAAGATCATTTGGTGTTCTAGTTAGACCTTCTTCAGCCATAAGTCTTTCTTCATAAAGTTTTTCTCCTGGGCGAAGTCCAGTATACTCAATCTTAATATCAACATCTGGTTCAAGTCCGGATAACCTAATTAAATTTCTAGCAAGGTCATCTATCTTTACAGGCTCCCCCATATCAAGAACAAATATTTCTCCACCTTTCGCATATGCACCAGCTTGAAGTACTAAACTAGCAGCCTCTGGGATGGTCATAAAATATCTTATTATATCAGGATGTGTAACTGTTACCGGACCGCCATTTGCAATCTGATCTTTAAAAACGGGGATGACCGAACCATTCGATCCCAAGACATTTCCGAAGCGAAGGATAACATATTCTGTCTGTGCTTTTCTATGTCCTTTGTCATCCTGTCCAGGAAAAGTGAAAATTTTATTTCCATCTTTATCAACCCTCTGAGTGCCTTTCGCAAGAGGATACATGCTACCATCTTCGTCCTCTTGATGAACATGCAAAACTGGTATATCTGCCTCTCTATGAGCTTTAATCATCTTGTCAAAAGACTGAATAATTAACTCACAAAGTCTCTTTGAAGCACCCATTATATTTGTAGGATTTACAGCTTTATCTGTACTTATAAGAACAAATCTATGTGTTCCATACATCATAGCGGCATATGCAACTTTATATGTACCTATAACATTATTTTTGATTGCTTCACAAGGACTATCTTCCATAAGAGGAACATGCTTGTGTGCAGCTGCGTGATATACAATATCTGGTCTAAATCTATGGAATATATCATTTACCCTTCTGCTATCTCTTACAGAGCCAATAAGAACCTCTAAAGGACAATCAGGATTTTCTTTAAGAATCTTATGTTGTATAGAATAAGCATTGTTTTCGTAAATATCAAATATAATAAGTCTTTTAGGATTATGTCTAGACACTTGGAGTGCTATCTCGCTACCAATAGAACCTCCACCCCCTGTTATTAGAACAACCTTACCAGATATCTGATCAAAGATTTCTTGCATATCAACTTTAACTTGATCACGACCAAGTAAATCTTCAATAGCAACATCCTTCATATCCTTCAAGTCAACTTCTCCTGTTGCAATTTGATAAATACCAGGAAGAATTTTTAACTCACAAACAGTTTCGTTACAAATACTAAGAATATCTCTTTGTGTTTTTTTGTCTGAAGATGGAATCGCATAATATATTTTTTCCACCTTGTATTTTTCAACATTGAGTAGAATACTTTCTCTTCCTCCAACAACAGGAACACCTTCAATTGATTTATTCCATTTTGATTGGTCTCCATCTATTACACATACAGGAGTTTCTTTCATTTCCTCGGATCTGTTTATTTCTCTAATGACAGATCTACCGGCCTCACCTGCACCGATGATCATAACTCTTTTGTAAGATCTTTCGTTTCTAGTATAACGATTTCTTAGAATTAAATAAAATCTATAAAAGAACCTTATTGCTATAACTAAGAAAAATTGAATAACAGGACCAAAAACATAATATGATATTGGCATTCTGCAAAAGAAAAGAGTTATTAATACAATATGAGCAACCCCAGTAATTATAGTTGCTACAGCAATTCTGAACGCCTCTATAACACTCGCATATCTCCATATACTTCTATAAAGTTTTAGACAAGCAAAAACAATGACACACAAAACTGCATAAAATGGGATAAATTCGATGTAAGGTGGGATATACTGTGGTTCTATTTGAGTAATACTGCAATCAAATCGAACCCACAACGCAAGAAAATAAGACAGCGATACCGCGAAAAGGTCATAAAGAACCAGCATCACCGTAATAACTGTAGATTTAAGATTAAAAGCTTTTTTGATAAAACATTCTTTTTTTGTATTCTGAGTCTTTTCTAAATCATTTTCCGACTCGCCCTTATCTTTACTCGTCAACATCTCAGTAAAGTGATTTACAGCGTCAGCTGCAACCTCTCCAGCTTTCTCAGCCTTATCAGAAAGAATCTCAGTAAAATTCTTCTTTTCAGATTCATTTATGTTGTTGTCTTGATTGTTAGTGTTAGGCATTAATTTTCTCTCCATATATAGCTTATGTAATAATTTAATACACAACAAAACACCAAGCTATGTTAGCAATTTTTTTAATTGCTATACATTTCTTGGACATCGAAAAGCATCGACTTTATACCATTTAAACACCTATGCAGCAAAAGCTGTTAAACCAGAGTTAGAGGTGATTATAGGCACGATTAGGTTCTTATATGCGTAAGAAACCCACTGTTTATGCGCCTTTGAAGCCTTTGTCTTTAAAAAGACATCAGCCCCAAATCTTACTGCAACAAATTCCGTTTTAACATCCTTTGGAACTGATCCTGCACTCTCATACATTTTTTTAGGATTTTCCTCATGTATGTAAAGCGGTGGGATTTCAGAAGCTTTCCCCGCTTTAATCTTTTTATCAAATGACTGTATGATAAGTTCACACATTCTTTTGCTTGCACCCATAACATTGGTTGGGTTAACCGCTTTGTCGGTACTAATAAGTACCATTCTCTTTGTGCCATACATCATAGCAGCATATGCCACCTTATATGTACCAACCACATTGTTTTTAATAGCCTCACATGGACTATATTCCATAAGCGGTACATGCTTATGAGCTGCTGCATGATACACAAGGTCAGGTCTGTATGTTTCAAATATGTTATTAACTCTTCTGCTATCCCTTACAGAACCTATCAATACTTCTAAATTACAGTTTGGATTTTCTGATAAAATCTTATTCTGTATGTAGTAAGCATTATTCTCATATATATCAAATATAATAAGTTTCTTTGGATTATGACGGGATACCTGAAGTGCAATTTCGCTACCAATTGATCCACCGCCACCAGTAATAAGAACAACCTTCCCTGAAATCATGGCGTATATCTTTTCCATGTCAGTCTTAACTGTATCTCTTCCAAGAAGATCTTCTATTTCCACCTTCTTCATGTCAGAAAGTGTTACCTTACCCTGAGCAATCTGGAATATGCCAGGGAGACTCATAATCTCGCAATCTGTTTCCTTACAGATATTTAAAATATCTCTCTTTTTATCTCTAGGACAGGTTGGAATTGAAAAATATATTTTCTTAACATCATACTTTTTAACAGAATCAAGGATTAACTCCCTGCCGCCTAAAACAGGCACGCCTTCAACATCCTTGCCCCATTTTGATTCAAAATCATCGATAAGACAAACTGGCTCTTCAAGTAAAGAGTCCGTTCTTCTAATTTCCCTGATAACTTCTCTTCCCGCATCACCGGCACCAATTATCATAACCGGAACATACGGTCTTCTAAGGGCCTTTCTACGCTTAATCATGGTTAGATAAAGTCTGTATGAAAATCTTGCCCCAATTGTAAAACAAAACTGAAACACAATACCCATTACATAATAAGAAATAGGCATTCTCTTATACAACACCGTTATAAGACCCACATGTAAAAGCCCAGTAATTGCAGTTGCTATTACAACTCTTTCAAGTTCTGTAACGCTGGCAAATCTCCAAATACTATGATAGAGCTTTGAGTATGTAAATATACCTATGCATATTATAAGATACCATGGTATGAAGCTTTTATATGCAGTAAAGTATTCACCAGGAATACTTGATACCTTACCATCAAACCTTAACCACAACGCAAAAAAGTATGATAAGGCGACAGCCACCAAATCATACGTCATCAATAAGCCATATGCTAAATGTGATTTATTAAAAATAGTTTTTGGCTCCCCTATGTTAACGCTTCCCATCCGACTATCTCCTCATACCCTAAATATCTCCTTAATCACTTTATTATATCACACCCCCAAAAAATTGTCCACACAAAGCAACTATTTTCCCACACTTTATGTAAATCTTTTTACATATAAACCTTTTTTATATCGTATAAAACCGGGGCTCCTGCCCCGGCTTAAATATAATCAATTAACATTATCTGATTATACGCTACCTCCACTTACACGCTCGATAAATCCTTTTACATATCCCCTATATTCTTCTGGCTCTTTCAAAATTGACTCCGCATGTCCCGCTCCTTTTATCATGTAAATCTCACTATACCCTTTAGTCTCCTTCTGCATATTGTAAGCATGATAAGGTTTTATAAAATCATCCTTTTCCCCATGAATAAACAATATCGGAATCTCATTTTCTGATAATGCATCAATAGGTCGTCCCTGTCCATAACTATATCCATATTTTATTTTTGCACATATAGCCGCCAATCCAAAAGACCAATCCGGCAAATGCATGTCTCTAAGTCCTGCTTTAAGCACACTACTTATCTCACTAAATCCACAGTCATCCACCACAAAATCAACCTCTGGCTTATACTTTAATACCGCAATTGAAGTAGCACCACCTAAGGATTCGCCATGAATTCCAAGAACCTTTATATCTATGTATCTCTTCCTTATTTCCTTTATAAGCGCCCAAAGATCCTTACTCTCCCTTATGGAATATGTGGTAAATGTCTTTTCGTTGGCCCCATGACCTCTAAGGTCATATGTGATTACATTAAATCCCAAATCAAGATACATCTTCGCATATTTAAGACTTCCGAAGTGATTATCTGTATATCCATGAGATATAATCACATACTTATCGCTTATGTTATCAGGAACCAGCATGTGCACATTCAGCAAGTATCCATCGTAACTTTTTACCACAAAACTCTTTTCATCTGACTCCCTAAACCATGAAAGGTCATAATGCTCCCTCTGCCACTTAAGAGCATCCGACAAGCTCTGTCTCTTTATGCTCATGGAATATGTGGCAAGGAAGAATCCAAAGGCCACAATAAGCACAAAAGCTATCACAGCCGGCGCCAAGAAAAACGCCATCACCGACACACCAATTATTACGTTCCCCATACATTTCTCCTTTTGGAACAGGGGACGGTTCCTCGTTCCATATTTTTGGAACAAGGAACCGTCCCCTGTTCCACCTATTTAACTTTTACTTTCTTATTTCCAGCTTTCTTAAATAACTTCGTATAAGCTTTCTTTTTAGCCTTTGGTACCTTTACAACAATTTTCTTTGAAGTACCCTTAAGCGCCTTCTTTCCAACCTTCTTAAGTTTTGTTGATTTAACAATAATCTTCTTAAGTTTCTTATCACCAGCAAATGCATTCTTGCCAATACTCTTAAGCCCCTTTGCATTAATGGTTGCCTGTTTTAACTTCTTACAGTTTGCAAAAGCAGAAGCACCAATCTTTACAACGTTCTTACCAATGGTTGCTTTTGTAATCTTCTTATTACCCTTGAATGCCTTTGCGCCTACTGAAGTTACTTTATAAGTAACGCCACTAATCTTAACCACTGCTGCAATCTTGATTTGTGTTAAAGATTTTTTCTTAAGTCCTGTAACTTCAAGTTCACCTACGATAGAACCATCCTTACTTCCTGCCTTGGTTACTTTATAAACATACTTCTTATCCTTAATTGTTGTGCCGGCCTTTGGACCGTCTGCCTTAGCTGACTCAGTTTCTTTAGAATCCTCTTTAATTGTAAAACTAAGCTTAATTGTTCCTGTATATACGCCAGCTCCTTTAATAATTGCATTTGCCGTACCAGCTTTAATATTGTTCTCATAAGTTACTGTATAGCATACATTTTCCAAAAGACCTTCCACTGTAACCTTTGGAGTCTTTGCCTTGCCATCGTATTTGAAAACAGTTTCAGAAAGGCTTGCCTTATAACTACTAATATCTATCTTTTAAAGAGTATCAAAAGATGTTGCGTATTTTATAATAGCGTTGTCACCAATCTTAATACGCGCTTCCTCTTCATCTGATTTTCCGCCATGCAATCCTATTTGTTTTCCTGTATTAATTAAAGCATCACTTCCAATAAACACTATAACACAATTATCAATATCTACGCATGTACCACGATCATCTCCATCAACAGCAAGTGTAGGTCTGTAATATTTTAAATCTGTTACTTCTTCATCTGCATCAATATATTCAACAACAATTGTTCCTCCACTAATTATCAAATCATTATTGTAGGAATAAAGAGCACCTTCTAAAAAACCTTCATTAGATGGTTTCAAAGCCACATAAATATAACCTGATTTAATTTCAACACTATCTGCGCCCAAAGCAGCATAGTCCATGTTTCTTTCTTTTGAATTTACAATTATAGCAGGACCATCAACAACTAATCCCCCTATAACATAAATTGCATCATCATAATTCAATTCATTATTATCAAAAACAAAGTTTAGACTTCCATCTCCTGTGAAATTCAGATTTACATCCGCTCCATAAATAACATCTTCATCATCTCCCCAACCATGAAGAGTATTTTCTCCTTTTACCACAACCTTTATGTCGCTGTTATCTTCACCAGTTTTTTGGCAAATATAAATATCCCCACCATCATAGCCATCAAAAGTAAGTACCTTGTTTTCATAATCCCACGACAATCCTTTTATGTCATCTGGAATACCAAAACTTTTATTTGTCCAGTTTCCATCTTTATCGGCAAATGAAAATACTATACTTTCATCTAATACGGTGTGAGCTAATCCTTCAAGTGCTTCTGGTAAAACAATATCTATGTTTCCCCCGGTAATAACAGGATTATATTTACTATAGATTACAGCTGTATCCGTACCGAAATCATATATAACCTGAACATTGTTATATCCCTTTGGATATACATACTCAATATTAATATTTCCACCACTCATTTCAAAACTATCTGAAAAAATACAACCATAATATGAGAAATCATAGCCGTTTTCACCACTCTCATTAATCTTTGGCACTCTCTCAATATTTAAAGCACCTGATTTCATCTTAAGATTCCCATCTTCTATATAAAGAGTACCATCACTATTTAACATATTGATAGTTGGTCCATCTATTATTATATTAGATTTGTATGTTTCAAAATAGTGACTATCACCCATATTAATGTTTAATGTACCACTTCCAACAAAAGCAACATCCAGATTTGCAAAATATAATATATGGTATCCTTCTTTCTTTGCGCTAATACTATTATTACCAACCACCTTGACATCTAAATTTATACTTGTCGAAGTCTTATTCTCAACCTTAATCGCTCCACCATTATAACCATTTAAAGTTAATACATAATCACCATCGTTTATGTCCAGACTCAAACCATCAATCGTACTAAAATCAGTCACTTGCTCAAAGCCCAATCCTAAATCAACATAAACCATTACATCATCATCGGCAGATACCAATGTCTCACTTATCCCTGCCTTAAAACCTACAGCCACCAGGAACACAATTACCAATGCCTGCAAATACTTCAAAAATAAATTCTTAGTTTCTGTTCTCTCCATAACAACCTCCTTAAATATCTGGAACAGGGGACGGTTCCACCTAAACTAATTTATTTCTTGGTAACCGCCTTCAGTTCACCATCCTCAAGAACAATCTCTATGGTATCACCTTCTGATACATTGCCCTCTAAGATAAGCCTTGCCGAAAGTGTCTCCACATTCTTTTGTAAGAATCTCTTAAGTGGTCTTGCGCCATATGCCGGCTCATAACCTTCATCGATAATAAACTTCTTAGCATCATCACTAAGTTTAACTTCAATGTCTCTGTCCTTAAGTCTGTCATTTAACTCCTTCATAAGAAGTTCAATGATACCACCTATGTTATCCTTTGTAAGCGGCTTAAACATAATTATCTCATCAAGACGATTTAAAAATTCTGGTCTGAAGTGATTGCGCACATCTGTCATTACAAGATTTTCACACTCACTACTGATATTTCCTTCATCATCAATGCCATCAAGCAAATATCCTGATCCCAAATTTGAAGTCATAATTATAATTGTATTTTTAAAGTCCACAAGTCTGCCCTGGGAATCAGTAATTCTACCATCATCAAGAACTTGAAGAAGTACATTAAATACATCCGGATGTGCCTTTTCTACTTCATCAAAAAGAACAACACTATATGGTTTTCTTCTTACCGCTTCAGTAAGCTGACCGCCTTCATCATATCCCACATATCCCGGAGGCGCTCCAATAAGTCTTGATACGGAGTGCTTCTCCATGTATTCACTCATATCAAGTCTTACCATATTATTTTCATCATCAAACATTGATGCCGCAAGAGCCTTTGCCAGCTCTGTCTTACCTACACCTGTAGGTCCAAGGAACATAAAGGAACCAATTGGTTTGCCCGGATCCTTAATGCCGGCTTTTGATCTTATGATGCTTTCAGTAACTTTACTTACACCTTCATCCTGACCTACAACTCTCTTGTGAAGTTCCTCATCAAGATGTAAAATCTTGGCTTTTTCACCTTCATTTAATTTTGCAACAGGAATTCCCGTCCACTTGGATACAATCTTTGCAATATCGTCCTCAGATACATTTTCATGAACGTAGGCATCTTCCTTCTTTCCTTCTTCAGCTTCCTTTAACTGTTTCTCAATCTCTGGAAGTTTACCGTATTGAAGTTCTGCAAGTTTTTCAAGATTACCTGCATTTTGCGCAGCCTCTATCTGACTCTTAATGTCATCTCTTTCTTCACGAAGTTTCTGTACCTTTTCAACATAGCCCTTCTCGCTGTCCCAATCAGCTTTCATACTATTAAATTTATCCTTAAGTTCAGCTAGTTCCTTACTTAAATCCTCAAGCCTTTCTTTGCTTAGCTTATCCTCTTCTTTTTTAAGAGCCATCTGCTCAATTTCCATCTGCATGATTTTTCTGTTAAGTTCATCAAGTTCTGCAGGCATGGAATCAAGTTCAGTCTTTATAAGTGCACAAGCCTCATCCACAAGGTCGATTGCCTTATCAGGAAGGAACCTGTCTGTTATGTATCTATTAGAAAGAACTGCCGCGGAAACTAACGCATTATCGGAAATCTTAACGCCATGGAAAACTTCATATCGCTCCTTTAGTCCACGAAGAATTGATATGGTATCCTCAACTGTAGGCTCATCCACAAGTACAGGTTGAAATCTCCTCTCTAATGCCGCATCCTTTTCAATATACTCTCTATATTCATCCAAGGTGGTGGCGCCGATACAATGGAGTTCACCCCTTGCAAGCATTGGTTTAAGTAACTGCCCTGCATCCATGGCACCATCAGTCTTGCCCGCGCCAACAATTGTATGAAGTTCATCAATAAACAAAAGGATTTGCCCATCAGAACTTTTTACATCATTAAGCACTGCCTTAAGTCGTTCCTCAAACTCGCCCCTATACTTTGCACCAGCAATCAAGGCACCCATATCAAGGGCAAATACTTTCTTATCCTTCAAGCTTTCCGGTACATCACCCTTTGCAATACGCTGAGCAAGTCCTTCAACTGCTGCAGTTTTACCAACACCCGGCTCACCAATAAGCACAGGATTATTTTTTGTCTTTCTACTTAATATTCTAATAATATGTCTAATTTCAGCATCTCTACCGATTACAGGATCCTGCTTTCCTGTCTTTGCCTTGGCTACCAATTCCTGACCGTATTTTTCAAGGGAATCGTAAGTTGCCTCAGGGTTATCGCTTGTAACCACCTGATTACCTCTAACTTCAGAAAGAGCTTTTAAAAATCTCTCCCTGGTAATGCCATACTCATCCATTATTTCCTTAACACCTGGATTTGCATATCTTTGCATGCTTAAGAAAATATGCTCGATTGAAACATATTCATCTCCCATGGCCTTGGCTTCATCCTCAGCATGGATTAATGCATCATTTAATTTCTTACCAATATAGTTCTGACCGCCCGATACCTTAACTCTTTTCTCAATCTTACTCATTACATTGTTGGTAATATGAGGAAGATCAATTTCCATTTTCCTAATTAATTTAGGAATCAGGCCATCTTCCTGAGTTAACATGGCATAAAACAGATGTTCCTGCTCAATTTCCTGATTACCATGGTCCACAGCAATCTTTTCTGCCATCTGAATTGCTTCAATTGACTTTTGTGTAAATTTGTTGATATTCATAGTGTTCTCCTCCTTTTCCTATACAAATAGGGTGCCGCCCCCGCGGAACCCTATTGCTGTCATTTTTGAATTCCCTATATTGGGATTCTCCTGTTTTTCCTAACTAAAAACATCTTACCACAAAAATTAGCACTCGTCAAGAAGGAGTGCTAATAAAGTTTCAATTTCTCGTGGTTTTGACAACATGATTATACATCTTTTGAACATCCTTATTCATACCCTTAGGCACAATCCGAACCTCTGGGTGAGCTTTAGCCCATACCTTAAATATCTGATGGGCAAATCCCTGTCCCATCCATTCCATGTCTGTAAAATCAAGCTCCACCTCCGAAAATTTATCAAGACCCGCACAAAGTCTCTTTGCCTGCGATCTAGAAATCGGACTACTATCATATATGTTTTTAAGTTTTATTGATGTTTTTTCAAAACCTCCCTCAGAATCTGCATATTTATCAAATATATCCTTGGCAGCCTTATTGCTCTCATTACTTAAGGACATATATAAGGCTGTACCTTTTTTGTTTTTCAAAGGATTATCAAACAGAATACTTTCATCATACTTATCTATATGAAAAATCTTTCCACTTGAAATTATAATAAATTCATCCATCATTCTGGATGTAAAAAATATTCCCTCTCCAGAATGATACGTAGCGTTGGTTGTAACCTTACCTTTAAATAATTCTTCTACAGCATCTTCTATTGAATGAAGTTTAAAATAATCCCTTATATTATCAAATATACCTATTCCATCATCCGCAATCCATATCGCTGTCTTTGATGCATCTTTTCTTATTTCTATAATACACTTTTCAGATGTCGAATGATCTATTACATTATTAAACATTTCTTCAAATGCATATTCCCAAATTTCTATGACATTAGCTGCATACTGATTAATCTCATTAAATAGGTACTTTTTAAAGGCCCTGTGTTCATCATCTATCTCACCTTTTTTTCGCGACAGATTATATTTTATACAATTACTAACCAGCTCGTAACAGTCCCTACTTTTTCTCTTTACCAAACCACTATCAATCAATTCATTAATATATGTGTGTACCGTATTTTGATTTATTTCAAAATTATCAGCAACTTTTTTTGATACACTTTCTTCTCCATTCCCTATTTTTTCAAGAAGATAGCTTAATATGGCATTTTTCTTTGCTTCTGTAAATTTCATATGTTTAACCCGACCTGTATTTCCAGTCAACTTCCCTTCATTATTTCTAATAATAATATACCCCTCTTAGTATATATAAGTCAACGAGAAATTCGTTTTAAGCAAAAAGAAATTCGTTTTAAAATCATTTAAAACGAATTTCTCTAAAAGTATTATTTAGTTTTAAACCTCTTGTTTCCAGTCTTATTTAACTTTAACCTTCTTATTTCCAGCCTTCTTAAATAACTTAGTATAAGCTTTCTTCTTAGCCTTTGGTACCTTTACAACTAATTTCTTTGAAGTACCAGCAAGTGCCTTCTTTCCAACTTTCTTAAGTTTTGTTGACTTAACAATAACCTTCTTAAGTTTCTTATCGCCATTAAATGCATTCTTGCCAATTGATGTTAATGCCTTTGAATTAATGCTTGCCTGTTTTAACTTAGTACATTTAGCAAATGCATTTGCCCCTATAGACTTAACATTTTTACCTACAAATACCTTGGTAATCTTCTTATTACCCTTAAATGCCTTTGCACCTACTGAAGTTACTTTATAAGTAACACCACCAATCTTAACTTTGGCTGCAATCTTAATCTGTGTTAAAGATTTTTTCTTAAGACCAGTAACTTTAAGTTCA
>Ga0129307_1000289_pt1 | contig 85621 bp, 71 predicted proteins | sample P1105metagenome_FD_94437 | JGI IMG/M metagenome (GOLD analysis project Ga0129307, IMG submission 94437) | Capybara group fecal microbial communities from Wisconsin, USA - P1105 metagenome | ecosystem: Host-associated > Mammals > Digestive system > Large intestine > Fecal | place: USA: Wisconsin...
ACCGAATTGACGCCTTATGCGGCCCATGAGCTGATAAAGGCGATCTATGTCGGGGCTCCGGATAAAAGCAGCGGGAAACGCCGCCAGAGCATCCACATCTGCTACGATCTGATTGGGTTCATCACGCTGAGTGAACTGATGGAACAGGAAATGGCATGACCCGAAGATCATGCCATTTCCGGAAAACTATAAAACTTTCTTACGAGGGGCGGCCGTTCCGGGCACAGCCTTTTTCTTTTTTCAGGGCTTCCGCTTTCGGAGCGCTTATACGGCGCGGAACGGGAAGCAGTCCCGGATCACACCGACCATCTCCGTGAGGGTCTCCGCGGGAAGGACCAGCGCCATGCGGATATACCCTTCCCCGCGCGGCCCGAACGCCGTCCCGGGCGTCGCGACGATCCCGCAGATGTCCATGAGCGTGCCGATGCAGCTCTCCGAGGTATATCCCTCCGGCACCGGGATCCAGGCGAACATGGTCCCGTCGGTATCGGGGACATCGCCCCACCCGATCTCCCGGAGGCCGCCGCAGAGCGCGTCCCTGCGGCGCTCGTACTCCGCGCACTGCCTTCTGACCTCGTCGAGCGGTCCGGTCAGCGCCGCGACCGCAGCCTTCTGCGCCGGGTAGGAAATTCCGAAATCATACTGGCTCCGGAGAAGCTTCAGCGCGTCGATCACCGAACGGTTCCCGATCAGGTAGGAAAGGCGGAGCCCCGTCAGGTTAAAGGACTTTGAGAGCGAGTAGAACTCGACGCCCACCTCCTTCGCGCCCGGGATGGAAAGGAACGAATACCCCTCCCGCCCGTCAAAGATGATGTCCGAGTACGCCATGTCGTTGATGATGAAGAACCCGTACTTCTTCGCGGCGGAGATCATCTCCTCGAACATGGACTTCGGCGCGGCCGCGCCGATCGGGTTCGACGGGTAGGAAAGGACGATGTACTTCGTCCGGCGGAGGACCTCCTCCGGGATCTCACTGAGCTTCGGAAGGAAGCCGTTCTCCTTCGTGAGCCCGTAGTAGTGCACGTCCGCGCCGCCGAAGTAGGAGCCCGCCTCGTAGATCGGGTAGCCGGGGTCCGGAAGAAGGACGGCATCGCCCTCGTTCAGCATGGCCATGCCGAGGTGCCCCATGCCCTCCTGCGTCCCGTGGACGCCGTAGATCTCGTCCCGCGCGATCTCCACGCCGTAGCGCTTCTTATAGTAGGCAGCGAGGGCGTCAAGCATCTCGTCCGTGTCCGTGAGGGAATACTTGTAGTTTTCCGGGTCCAGGGCCGCGCGGCTCACCGCCTCCATGATATGCTTTGCCGGCCGGAAATCGGGCGTGCCGATCGAAAGGTTATAGACCTTCCTGCCCGTCTTCATGAGCGCGCGCTTCTTTTCGTCCATCGCGGCAAAGATCCCCGTGCTGAAATGGTCAAGCCTGTCCGAATGTCTGTATTCCATGTTTTCTTCCCTCTTTCCTTTCGTTTAGTGCCGGCGGGCGTCAGATGGTCCTGAAGCCGCTCAGGACCAGCCGCGCCGCGTAATCCGTAAATTCCTCAAGCGTCATCTCCCGGGTGGAGATCCAGTATGTAAGCAGGGAAATGATCCCGGCAGAGGTGTATTCCGCGTAGTAGTTGAGCTGCGTCCTGCGTTTCCTGACCTCCTCAGGCTCCGCGCCCTCCGCCTTCTTCATCCCGAACTGCTCGAGGAAGACGTCGATCAGGAGCGTCCGGAGCTTTTCGTTCAGGTCCGGAAGCACGCCCGTCTTGTAGAGCAGAAGGTATTTCGAGAGGTCGGCGTTCGCGATCTGGTTGAACTCGTCAAAGAAACGCATGGCGTCGAAGTTCCCGGACCTCATGTCCACGGACCGGATCAGCTTCCCGTATTTTGAAAGCAGCTCCCCCTCGATCTTTCCGAGAAGGTCGTCGATATCCATATAATAAACGTAAAAGGTCTTGCGGTTGATGCCGGCGCGCGCCGAGAGCTCTGAGACCGTGATCCTCCGGAACTCCTTTTCCCCGAGGAGCTCAAAAAAGGCGTCCCTGATCTTCGCCTTGGTGCGGAGCACCCTCCGGTCCCCGGTCTCCTGGAGCTCATCCGTTCCGGGATCCTTATCCGTTTCCGGTGTTTCTTTCATGAATGTCTCCATTTCCTGAGTTCGGTAACACTTGTACCAAAAGTGACCATTTTATTTTTCTGTACGACCTATTATAATAGAAAACTGTAAAAAAGCAACATCTGTTACTTTTTTTGTGGAGACTTCCGGGGCTTCCGGAAACAGAATGACGAATACGAAAGGACCTCTTTACATGCAGGATTATATGATCTTTGTTGATACTTCGGTCGATGTCGAGCCGGCGTATGCCGCCGCGAACGACATCCGCTTCGTTCCCATGCACTACACGCTCGGCGCCGAGGACCGGCTGTGTGATGAGATACAGGACGAGGAGCTCCTCGCCCGCTTCTACAACGGACAGAAAAACGGTGACCTGACCCAGACCAGCCAGATCGCCCCGGGCGTCTATCTTGACCTCTTCACTCCTCTTATGGAGGAAGGGAAGGACATCATCTACATCTCCCTCTCGAGCGGGCTTACCAAGACCTTTGACAACGTGATGCTCGCGCAGGCGGAGCTGAAGGAGAGCTTCCCGGAGCGCACGCTCTACCCGGTCGATTCCCTCTCCGCCTCCGCGGGACTTGGGCTTCTCGTGGAAGCCGCGGTGGAGGGCCGTGAAAAAGGACTCTCCGCGAAGGAGAACGCGGACAGGCTCACGGAGCTCGCGGGAAAGGTCTGCGTCACCCTCATGGTGGACGACCTCATGTATCTTAAGCGCGGCGGACGCATCCCCGCCACGACCGCGGTCATCGGGACCATGCTGAACGTAAAGCCGATCCTCTGCCTGAATCCGGAGGGAAAGCTTTCGACGCTCACCAAGAAGCGCGGCGAAAAGCCCGCCCTGAAGGAGCTTGTAAGCCTCTACGCCGAATACCGTGATGCATCCCTCGGGAACCACGTCTACGTGATCCACGGCAACGCCTCCGAGCGCGCGGACCATATGATCGACCTGGTGCGCGAGGTGGACGGCACCACAAAGATCACGAAGATGATGGAAGGCCCGATCATCGGGGCGCATACCGGCCCGGGGACCATCCTCCTCATCTACTTCGGTGACCGGACAAAGCTGAAATAACTTAAGAACACAAAAAGGGCAGGTCCTCCAGGGCCTGCCCTTCATTCATAAGACCGGGACTGCCGCATGGACGCGGCTGCCCCGGCCTTATGTTTATTTAATATAGTGGCTCAGCACCGCGCAGAGCCTCTTCGGTTCGATCGGCTTTACAAGGTGCTCGTTCATGCCGGCGCCGAAGCTCTGGATCACGTCCGTCTCAAAGGCGTTCGCGGTCAGCGCGATGATCGGCGTACTGTGCCCGGTCTCCGCCTCCGCGCTGCGGATCTCGCGCGCTGCCTCAAGCCCGTCCATGACCGGCATGCGGATATCCATGAGGATCACGTCAAAGTTCCTGCCCTCCCTCATAAAGAGGTCCACCGCCTCGCTCCCGTTCGAAGCCGTGACGACGGAAAGTCCCGCGCGCTCCAGAAGCCGTTCCTCCATCTCGAGGTTGATCGGGCTGTCGTCTACCAGCAGCACGCGGCGGCCGCGGAACGCGGGATAGCTGTCCATGATCTCCTCAGTCTCCGCGCGTCCCGGCACATTGTCCGCGATCACGAAGGTCATGGTGACGGCAAACTCCGTCCCGTTCTCCTCGCTGCTCTGGACCATCAGCGTCCCGCCGAGCAGGGCGACGTAATTCTTGAAGATGATGAGCCCCGGGTCTATGTCGTTCAGGTTCTGCCTGAGAAGCGTCGTGAAATAGTCCGCCGGCCGGAACACGTTCTTCAGCTGCTCCTGTTCGATCAGCTGGTCAGGCGACGAGACCGCGAACCGGATCATGGTCCGCTTCTTTCTCTGGTAAAGCTCTGTCACGCGGAACTCGAGCGTATCCCCCTTGCCCGCGTAGTACATGGCGGTCTTTAAAAGCTTTGCGAGGAGCTGGGACACCGTTCCCCTGTCGGCGGAGATCACCGGCGCGTGGAGGTCCTCCGCGAAGAAGTGATACTTTAACCCCTTCTCCTCCATCAGCGGGGCGATGTCGCTGTTCAGCTCGTTGATCACGGCGCGCAGGTCGAACGGCTCCGCCTCCTGCCTCGTCTCCTCCCGGAGCATCTTCCGCATGCGGACCATATCGTCCATGAGATCGCGGAGATGCGTGCCGGAGACGGCGATCTTTTCAAGATACCCCTCCATGGCACCGGCATTCTCCGTATCCGATTTCGCGAGGTCCGTGAGTCCCAGGATGGAGTTCAGCGGCGTGCGCATCTCCCTGCTGAGGATGGAGAGCACGGTCTCCGCCGCGAGGGCGCGGTTCCTCACCTGCGTGAGCTCTGTGCGAAGCTTCTGGTTCCGGTCCGCGTCCGGCATGACGAGGTCCGTGACGTCCTCGACCGCGACGCAGAAGAAGTGGCACTCGCGGTCCGCGGGATAGAAGGAAATGGTCTTCCACCTGAGGTTCCCGCTGACGGGCTCCTCGCTGAAGCGCACGCGGTAGCGGTCGCTCCCGTAGAGTGCGCGGGCAATGGTCCCGATGGAAAGCTCCATGACAAGCCGCGTGGTGTCCGTATCCGCGCAGTAGCGGCGGATCCGTTCCGTGATCCTCCGCTCATAATCAAAGCAGACCGCGGCGTTTTCTCTGTCGCCGTAGTACTGTCTCAGGTCGATGGCCTGCCGGCTCTGCGGCTCCAGAAGCCACAGCTCCTCCGCCTCCCGGTAGAGGATCCTGTCCAGGAAATTCCTGCCGCGCTCTCTCGGGGCTTTCCTGAGGAATTCAAAAATCGCGTCCTGTCCGCTCATATTGGTCATGTCCTGCATTCTGTCTTCTCCTGGGATGTAAAAAAACTGTCGTCAGATATATTTTTCCAGTATCTGCTTAAGCGCCCTCATATCCACCGGCTTCGCGATAAACGCGTTCATGCCGGCTTCCCTGGCCCTGAGCATATCATCCTCGAACGCGTCCGCCGTCATGGCGATGACCGGGATCCGGCTGTACGCCCCGGGCAGGGCGCGGATCTTTTCCGCGGCCTCATACCCGTTCATGACCGGCATCCGGATATCCATGAGGACCGCCGCGAAGTATCCCGGCTCCGCCCCGGTGATCCTTTCAAGCGCTTCCTTTCCGTTCTCCGCCACCTCATAGCCAAAGCCCAGATACTGGAGGAAGCGCGCGGCGATATCCTGGTTGATGTGGTTGTCCTCCACGAGAAGGATCCTGTGCCTGGTGCCGTCCCGTTTCTCTGAAGGGGCAGCGGCATCCTCGAAGATCCTGTAGGAGGAAATGATCTCCTCCCCGTCACCGGCTCCGGCATCGCCCGGGGCCTGTGCCTTGAGTGTAAGAAGGACCGAAAATTCCGAGCCCTTCCCGATCTCGCTTTTTATGGAGACGGAGCCTCCCATCATTTCCGCGATGCCCCTGACGATCGGCATACCCAGGCCGCTGCCCGTGATCCTGCGGACGTCGGGCCTGTCCTCTCTCGCGAAGGGCTCGAAGATATGCCCGATAAACTCCTGCGACATCCCGATGCCCTCGTCCTTTACGGTGATCCTGAGCCTCCTGTAGCCGCCGGGCTCCGCGCCCGCGTTTTCCACTATGACGGAGATCCGTCCCTCCTCGTGCGAATACTTGACGGCATTCGAGACAAGGTTCAGCAGAAGCTGCGTGAACTTCAGGCGGTCCGTCATCACGCTGTCCGGAACATCGTCCGCGATGATCTCCTCATACGCGATCCGCTTCGAATTCATCTCCTGCTGTACGAACGCCCGTACCTCGCCCATCATGTCGCGAAGGCTGCAGGGCTCCTCCTCGAGGGACAGCCGCCCGCTTTCGATCCGCGTCATGTCGAGCACGTTATTAATGAGAAGCTGCAGATGGTTCCCCGACGTCAGGATCTTGGAAAGGCAGTCGCGGATCAGCTTGGGGTCGTCGGGATGGAGCTTCGCCAGAGAGGCAAAGCCCAGGATGGCGTTCATCGGCGTCCGGATGTCGTGGGACATGTTCGACAGGAAGGCAGTCTTCGCCTCACCCGCCTGCTTTGCCTGCGTGAGCGCGCTTTCAAGGAGGATCTGCTCCTGGAGGTCGCCGAGGCGCTCTTTATTGATGTTCGCGATGCCGATGAGCACGTAGCTGATCTTCTTCCGGCCGCGGCTGATATTCGCCGCCATGCACCGGTAATACGCGGGATCCGTCAGGCGGCCGCGGAACGTGAAGCTGTACTCGTCCTCGTCCTTCAGGACGGACCTTAAGCCCTCCGGGCTCAGCGTGGCGCGGAACTGCTGCTGGTCAGGCTTATAGACCGCATGCGCGGCGATCTCCTCCAGCGCCTCGCTGAAGGACCTGCGGAAACACGCGGCGTACTTTGTCCGGATCGTGTCGATCATGCGGTACACGAGGTAGGTGTCGTTTTCAAGGTCCACAAAGAAGACGCTCGTGTACTCCCTTGAAAGCCCCTCGATGACCGTAAGCCGCCGCTCATTCTCGATCTCCAGGGAGCGCCGCTCCGTGACGTCATACAGGATGGAAAAGCCGAGGACGTCCCCGGTCCCGGCGTCCTCCCTCAGCATGAACATCTGCCGGATCCACAGCGGCATCCCGGACAGGCCGTTTACCTTGTACTCGATCCAGGACTGCCGCTCTCCCTTCTCATAAAGAGCGAGGAGGTTTTCCCGGTCCGCAAGGTGCAGGAAATCATCCCGGTTTTCCGAGACGATCCGTCCTGCCCATGTATCTATGAAATCCGCCATGGGTCCCGGGACCTTGTTCTCCTGCGCGTGGTAAAGCACCCTGCCGTTCTTCACGTTCTCGGCAAGCATCTGCCAGGTGGTCACATTGAACTGATAGGTGGAGACCGCGCCGATATTCATGGAGCTCCTGTACTGCGCTTTGTCCGCGTCGTCCATGCTGAGGCTCTGCATGTAACGCTCCACGAACCCGCTCTCCGTATCCTCCTGCCGGCTTGAGGTCTCGCCGGCAGAGACCTGCGGAACTCCGAGGAGCACCGTGACCGGGAGGCCGTTCTGCCGCCCGATGCACCGTACGTCGAACCGTGTCCAGACACCCTTCTTCAGAGGGACGGAAAGGCTGAAAAAGGACTTGCTTCGCAGCGCGTCGTAGATCTGTTCAGCGCTCAGGATGAACTCGACCCATTCCCAGTACGCGGGGATGACGTTCCCGTGGGTGTAGGCGCGCAGAAATGCGGAAAAGCTCTCCGGCTCGCCTCCCGCCTCCCGGAAGGACCCGCTGCCGTCCGTGCCGCCTGGATCGCGCTCCATCCAGAGGAAGATGCTGTCCGCGCGAAGGTCGATGCGGTAGATCCGGATATATTCATTAAAAAAAGCATCGATCAGTTCATCCGCGAGCACTCTGTCCATAACCCTCTCCGTTTGATTGTGCGCCGACCTATCCCTTGTTCAATAATAACATATTTTCATGAATGCAATCGCTGAATTTTCGTCAATAATGCAGAAATTTTTAGAAAACAACGCGGAGACCGCAGCCAGAGAAGGTTCTGGCCAGGGTCCCCGCGCGTCTGTCAGTGCATGCTTTTCTTTTTTATCAAGATCCGGAGAGAATGTCCCCTCTTCCAAAGCAGCAGGAGCGTTCAGTCCGTGATCCTCATGATCGTCTCATCGATCAGGTCCTCGTCCTCGCACATTTCAGGGTCAGCCTCCTCCGGCCGCCCGCCTCCGGCATAGAAAATGTGCGCGACGGATTCGACGTGGGTGATCCTCCTGTCGTCGTCGTACATGAGGATGATGCCGGTGCGGAGCTCCTTTCCGGGCTCGTCCTCGAACTCCTCCCGCTTAAAGAAGATGTTCACCGCGTTCCCGTCGTCCTCGATGATGTCTACGTCGCGGAGCGGGAAATCCTCCGCGTTCTCATAGATGGTCCTTCCAAGATAGCTGTCAAATTTCATGATTACCTCCCTCTTTATTGCCTTCCCCGCCTGAAAAGGCGGCTGAAAAACCCCTGCGCGCCTGTACCCGCGCCTTTTCCGGCATCGTCCTCTCCGGAAGTCCCGGCGCCTCCGCCGTCCCGGGTCCCCGCCCCGCGGGAAGGGCCGGCGGCTGCCTCCGCGGTGCGGATCATTTCGTCAAGCGCCGCGCGGTTCTCCTCCTCCGTCACGAGGATGGCCGCCAAGATGTCCTCGTTATTAAAGATCTCGTCCGCGAGGAAGAAGAAGCCCGGATGCGGCAGCGCGTCCCGGATGAGCCTGAGACGCTCCGCGCGCTCCCCGCTCTTATGCCCGAGCGCGTCGAGATTCGCCGCGATCACGACGCAGCCTCCTCCGCCCTTCATCCGTTCCGTCATGCCGCGGACCGCCTCAAACCTTCCCGGCTTCTCCGCGACGGTCTCCTCCGGAAGGTAGACGATATTCCGGAACCGCGGAAGGAAATAGTTCGTGTAGTGCTTCGCGAGATCGTCCGTCCGCGTATAGAACCAGATCCTTTCAAGCGTGCCGTTTTCAAGACAGCTGTCGACCGATGCCATCCTGTCCTCCCTTCCGCCGCCTTAAGCGTTCGTTCCCTCTCCGGGCAGCTTTCTCAAGTGAAGATACTATACCACGAAATACGCTTTCCGGGGTACTGCCTCAGCCCTGTTTTGGTCCAATGATAGAAAAAAACCGTATAACGCGCGCAAAATTTCATGGAAATCGCATCCTTGACGGAAAATGAAGCTTCTGCTTTAATATGTATAGTCGATCATATGACTGACGGAAAAGCAGGGGCACCTGCGTGGAGTATGATCATGAAGACAGGCCGACCGTCTGGGCAGAGGAAGCCCGGATCGCCGGCTTTTTTCCGTATCAAATGGTATTTATCTGCTGAACAGAAGAATGAATCAGTGAAAGGAAGGTCAAACATGGAAATCAGGTCCGATATTGAGATCGCCCAGTCCGTTACACCGAAGAAGATCACCGAGATCGCGAAGATCGCGGGGGTCGATGAAAAGTACCTCGAGCTTTACGGCAACTACAAGGCAAAGATCGATTACCAGCTTCTCCGCGAGACAGACAAGAAGGACGGAAAGCTGATCCTCGTCACCGCCATCACCCCGACCCCGGCCGGCGAAGGCAAGACCACCACGTCCATCGGCCTCGCGGACGGCCTGAGGAAGATCGGAAAGAACGCGGTCCTCGCGCTCCGCGAGCCGTCCCTCGGACCGGTCTTCGGCGTCAAGGGCGGCGCGGCAGGCGGCGGCTGGGCGCAGGTCATCCCGATGGAGGACATCAACCTCCACTTCACCGGCGACTTCCACGCGATCGGCGCGGCGAACAACCTGATCGCGGCCATGCTGGACAACCACGTCTACCAGAGCAACAGCCTGCGCATCGATCCGAAGCGCATCACCTGGAAGCGCTGCGTCGACATGAACGACCGCCAGCTCCGCTCCGTGGTGGACGGCCTCGGCAAGCGCACGGACGGCGTGGTCCGCGAGGACGGCTATGACATCACCGTCGCCTCCGAGATCATGGCAGTCCTCTGCCTCTCCTCCTCCATCACCGACCTGAAGGAGCGCCTCGCGCGCACCGTGGTCGCGTACACCTACGACAACGAGCCCGTCACCGTCGGCGACATCAAGGCGACCGGCGCCGCTGCCGCGCTTCTGAAGGACGCGATCAAGCCGAACCTTGTGCAGACCCTTGAGGGCACGCCCGCGTTCATCCACGGCGGCCCGTTCGCCAACATCGCCCACGGCTGCAACTCCGTCATCGCGACCCGCATGGCGCTGAAGCTCGGCGACTACTGCGTCACGGAGGCAGGCTTCGGCGGCGACCTCGGCGCGGAGAAGTTCCTTGACATCAAGTGCCGCATGGCGGGCCTGAAGCCCGACGCGTGCGTCATCGTCGCTACCGTCCGCGCGCTGAAGCATCACGGCGGCGTCGCGAAGGCGGACCTCGGCAAGGAGGATCTTGCAGCGCTTGAGAAGGGCCTTCCGAACCTTCTCCGCCACGTCGAGAACATGACGAAGGTCTACGGGCTTCCGGCAGTCGTCGCGATCAACCGCTTCCCGACCGACACCGAGGCGGAGCTCCAGCTGGTCCGCGAAAAGTGCGCGGAGCTCGGCGTGAACGTCGCGCTCTCCGAGGTCTGGGCGAAGGGCGGCGAAGGCGGCATCGAGCTCGCTGAGGAGATCGTCAGGCTCTGCGACAACGCAGGCGAAAACCACTTCACCTTCTCCTACGATACGGACCTCTCCATCGAGGAGAAGCTGAACGCGATCGTGACCCGCGTCTACCACGGCGACCGCGTGGTCCTTACCGCGAACGCGAAGAAGCAGGCGCAGCGCCTCACCGAGCTCGGCTACGGCAGCTGCCCGATCTGCGTCGCGAAGACCCAGTATTCCTTCTCCGACGACCAGAAGCTTCTCGGCGCGCCGACCGGCTTCGAGGTCACGGTCCGCAACCTGAAGATCGCGGCAGGCGCCGGCTTTATCGTCGCGCTGACCGGCGACATCATGACCATGCCCGGCCTTCCGAAGGTCCCGGCAGCGGAGCACATCGACATCGATGAGAACGGAGTGATCTCCGGACTCTTCTGATCTTTCGTAAAAACAAAACGGCAGGGCTGTCTGTCTGGCTGCAGACACCCCTGCCGTTTTTGTTTTTACTTTGAGATGGTTAAAGAATGTACCGCGGCTGCGACGGAGACCGACGGGTCCGTGTACGGGATGAGCATCGCCTGAAAGGCGTGGTAGAGGTCCGGCTTGCCCGGCCATACCGTGCCTGAGGGCTGGTTGTCCTTGTCAAGCTGGTGGAACCAGGAGCCGTTCTCCCGGTCGCGCATGCGGTACTCGAGATAGAGCACGCAGTCAGCGAACCGGTCCGCGAAGTACGGGTCCCCGGTCACGTGGTAAAGGACCGCGGAGGTGTTGATCGCCTCGGCGAGCACCCAGTGCATGCGCTCGCGCACCACCGGCTTCCCGTCCCAGTCCGTCGTGTAGACGATGCCCGGGGCCCCGTCGGACTTCCAGCCGTCCTCGTACGCCCGCCGGAAAAGCTGGTCCGCGGCGTACAGGTAGTAGGAGGCGTTCTCGGGGCTTTCGCGGAACGAGGAAAGCGCCCAGCCGGTGATGAGCCGCGCCCACTCGATGCCGTGGCCCGGCGTCGCGCCGTAGGGCTTGAACTGGTCCTCCTTCCGCTCCTCGTTGAAGCTGAGGACCGGCGTCCAGTCCTTCGTGTAATGCTCCGGGATGCGCCAGCCGTTGTCGGAGGCCCACCCGGCCACGCGGCCGATGATCCTGCCCGCGCGCTCCCGGTACTCCTCCTTCCCGAGTGTATCCGCCACGGCGAGGAATGCTTCGACGGTATGCATGTTTGCGTTTAAGCCCCGGTAGTCGTCCAGGGCCGTGAACTCCGTGTTCCAGGTGTCCTTCGTGAGCCCTTCCTTTTCGTCCCAGAAATACCGGTCAAAGATCTCCAGCGCGTTCTTCAGCAGCGTATCCGCGCCGGGGATCCCCGCGAGATGCGCGGAGCAGCCGGCAAGGATCACGAACGCGTGCGCGTAGCACTGCTTCGACGGAAGCGGCGTGCCGTCCGCCGCGACGCCCGCATACCAGCCGCCGTGCGCCGGATCGTGAAGCTCCCCGAGAAGGCCCTTCAGCCCTGCCTCCGCAAGGGCCGCGCTGCCCTCGTGCCCGAGCATGGCGCCGATGCTGTAGACGTGCACCATGCGCGCCGTGATCCAGGTCTCCCGCGGACGGCCGGTCCACGGGGTGCCGTCGTCACCGAGATAGTAGGAGCCGCCGCCCGGGGACGGGAAGCGCTCCCCGAACTTCAAAAGCTCTTCCGCAAGCTCCTTAAAATAGGCCCGGTTCTCTTCCGTGTCGATATGGTACCGCCTGTTCCTGTTCCTCATATTTTACCTCCGGAGAAAGCGCGGCTGCCGCGTTAAGCTGCATTACAGCCTGACGCGGCAGCCGTGTGTTTTTTTACCCGGTCACTTTCTGACCAGCAGCGACTTTCCGGTCATTTCCTTCGGCTGCGGGAGATCCATGACCTCAAGAAGCGTGGGGACGATATCGCAGAGGCGGCCGCCCTCGCGGAGCGTGTACGCCGGGTCGTAGTTGAACAGGATGAACGGGACCGGGTTCGTGGTGTGCGCGGTGTGCGGCGCGCCGGTCTCGTAGTTGATCATCTGCTCCGCGTTTCCGTGGTCCGCGCAGACAAAGAGCACGCCGTTCATCTTCTTCACCGCGTCGCAGGCCGCGCCGACGCACTGGTCGACGCGCTCCACCGCCTTGATCGCCGCCTCGAGCACGCCCGTATGTCCGACCATGTCGGGGTTCGCGAAGTTGATGATGATAACGTCATAGTCCCCGGACGTAATCGCCGCGTTCAGCTTCTCGCTGACCTCCGGCGCGCTCATCTCCGGCTGCAGGTCGTAGGTCGCGACCGAGGGGGAATTGACCAGGGTGCGGTCCTCGCCCTTGTTCGGCTCCTCAAGGCCGCCGTTGAAGAAGAACGTGACGTGCGCGTACTTCTCCGTCTCGGCGATGCGGAGCTGGCGGAGCCCGAGCCTCGCGAGATACTCGCCGAAGGTGTTCGTGATCTCCTCCTTCTTGAAGGCGACGAACTTGTTCGGGATGGTCTCGTCATAGTCCTTGAAGCAGACGTAGCAGAGCGGCATGAAGCCGTTCGCGCGGACCAGATGCTTAATGGACTTCGTGCTGTCCGGGGTGCCGGGCTGCTGCGCGATGTCCTCATCCGTGAAGCAGAAGGCCTTGGTGATCTCGCGTGCGCGGTCCGGGCGGAAGTTGAAGAAGATGACAGAATCGCCGGGCTTCACAAGGGAAAGCGGCTTCCCTTCGCTGTCCGTGATGACGGTAGGCTTCACGAACTCGTCCGTAACGCCCGCGTCGTACGACTTCTGCATGGCCGCGATGCAGTCCGTATCCTGCACGCCCTCTCCCTTCACCAGGGAATCATAGGCGATCTGGATGCGGTCCCAGTTGTTGTCGCGGTCCATCGCGTAATAACGCCCGGAAAGGGAAGCGACCTTGCCGACGCCGATCTCCTGCATCTTGTCGACCAGCTCCTGGAGATAGCCCTTGCCGGAGGCCGGGGGCGTGTCGCGGCCGTCAAAGAAGGCGTGGACAAAGACCTTCTCAAGCCCTTCGCGTTTGCACATTTCCAGAAGCGCGTAGAGGTGCGTGTTGTGGCTGTGGACGCCGCCGTCGGAAAGAAGTCCCCAGATATGGAGGTCCGAGTTCTTTTCCTTGCAGTTGTTCATGGCGCGGAGCAGCTCCTCGTTCTTAAAGAACACGCCGTCCTCGATGTACTTCGTGATGAGCGTCAGGTCCTGGTAGATGATCCTGCCGCTTCCGATATTCATGTGCCCGACCTCGGAGTTGCCCATCTGGCCGTCCGGAAGCCCGACCGAAAGTCCGGACGCGAATCCCTTCTGGAAGGGGCATTCCTTCATGAGCCTGTCCATGACCGGCGTATTGGCCATATAGATGGCATTCGCCTCGTGGTTGTCGGAAAGCCCGTAGCCGTCAAGCACCATAAGCACAACTGGTTTCTGTCTCATATATATTCTCCTTTGCTATTTCCCCGCAGCCTCAGCCCGAAACGTTCTTCGGACAGAACCGCCGGAGATCCTCGCGGTAGACACACCCGGTCACTGCGATCCGCTCTTCGATATCCGCAGCTTCGATCCCGTATTCCGCGCAGAGATCGTCAAGGGTGATCTCCCGGTCCCTCAGCTGCATGTTCACAAAGCTTAAAAGCATGTTCGGATCCTTCGGTAACATTACGCGCCTCCGTATGATTCACTGTCACCTTATTGTAACCGAAAAAATGGAAGGTGAAAACCACAAAAAGGCCGCCGCGCCGGGAAACATTTCCCTGCGGGCAGCCTTTCATCATTATTATTCCGGGATCCTCTTCCGCCGGATCAGAGGAACTCGAGGAATTCCACCTTGCCGTTCACGACGTGGATAAAGAAGCCGCGGCCGTCGTTCTGCTTCGCGATGGAAAGGAACTCTGCCTGGCTGATGCCGACGGAGCTTCCTGTTCCGGCCGGCAGAAGGTATCTTGTGGAGGAGTCAAGCGTGAAGGTGTACGTCCCGTCGCCCATATCGGTGTGGGAGCCGATGGGGCGCTCCGAGCCGTGCGAAAGGTTTCCGTCGATGATCAGCCTGTCTCCCTCGACGCGCACGTTCCTTACCATATGGAAGGCCTGGATGTCAGTCGTCTGGCCGTAGATCAGGCCGAAGTAGTAGCCGTCCTCCATCGCGGAGCCCTGTCCCTCCGGGACCCACGCGCCGCTCGCGTCGACCTTGTAGCCGTCCGGAGTGATGGTGTCGGCAAGCATGTAGCTGTCCTGGCCGAAGTAGTAGTAGATATTGGTCGCCGGGTCGAGGAACCACCCGCCTGCCTGGAAGGTGCCGTCACCGTTGTCATACTTCCAGCCGCCCTGGTCCAGGATCCACTGTCCTGCAAAGGCGTTCACAGTCAGTGCCGCGGAAACACAAAGCGCTGCAAGCGCTGTTTTAAACACTTTTCTCATAAGATCTAACTCCTTTCACCGGGGTGTCCCCGTTTCTGCTCGTTATTATAGCAGAATCTTTTTTAAATTGTATTCTGCGGAGAAGGTTTAGGAAATTATTAATGAAATGGAAATATTTGCCCGGCTGCCTGTCAGACGACAAGCTCCGTCCATTTTCCCTGGAAGAAGCGCGATCCCATCAGGACCACGCGCGTGACCTGGTCGACAAGGATGCCGATCCATATCCCCATGAGCCCCATGCCGAAAACGGACGTCAGGAGCAGCGTCGTGAGCGTACGGACCACCATGATGCTGGTCATGGAGGCCTTCATGCAGTACTTCACATCGCCCGCGGCGCGGAGACAGGACGCGAAGACCACCGAGGACATCTGCAGGTGCACGACGATCATGGAGAACCGGATGGTGACCATGCCAAGCTCCACGATGCGCGGATCACTGAAGCAGAACCTGAAATAGCTCCTCCCTCCGAAGAGCAGGGCCAGCATGGTGCAGAAGGAAATGCAGAGCCCCATCCGCTGGCAGATGAGCCCGTAGCGCTTCGCCTCCGCCTTCAGCCTTGCGCCGAGCGCCTGGCCTGTCAGGGCGACCGCGGCTGCCTGCATGCCGTCCGCGAACGAGTAGGTGAGGTTCAGGACGTTCATCCCGACGTTGTGCGCCGCGAACTCGTCCGTCCCGAGCCTCGCCGCGATCATCGCGGTGGCGACGTACCCGACGCGCATCAGGAGGTTCTCCGCAAGGACGTTGACCGCAAGCGCGCGGATCCTTAAAAAGTTGTCCTTCGCCACGCGGATCCTTTCCCGGACGGAAAAGGGAATGCTCACGTAGCTGCTCTTCCGGAACAGCGACAGGATGCTCATGGCGCACGCCACCACCGTCCCGAGCACGGTCGCGAGGGCCGCGCCGATGATGCCGAGCTTCGGGAACCCGAGATGCCCGCCGATCAGGAGATAATTGAAGAGGATGTTCGTGACGGAGCTCGCGATGTTCGTGATCATCGCGATCCTCGTGTTGCCGCTGCCCCGCTGCGCCGAATTGATGATGAACGACGTCATGGCGAAGAACAGCCCGCCCATGATGATCCGGAAATAGATCACCGCAGCGTCGTGGGTATCCGGATTGCTTCCGGCGATCCTTATGATCTGCGGCGCGAAGGCGACGCACACCGCGGAGATCAAAAAGCAGAGCACGACCACGATGCACATCGCCGCGAGAAGCGTACGGTTCGCGTCATCCCTCCGCTCCTCTCCCTTCCGCCGCGCCACGATTGCCGAGACGGCGACGTTCATCGCGAAAAAGGGGCTCATGCCGAGAAATTTCGGCTGCTGCGTCAGGCCGACGGCCGCGACGGCATAGCTTCCCATCGTCGCGACCATCATGGTGTCGATCATGCCCGCTACGGAGATCGAGAAGCTTTCAAGGACAGCCGGCCATGCGACCGTAAATGCCCTGGCTGCCATGGACCGGCTGTTTTCCGTAATACCCTGATTTTTTCCGTTCATGTGAATCTATACTGCTCCCCGGAGGGAGCTCCTCAAAAACCTTATGCCTTCTTCTCATTCCTGTAGCTGAAGCACAGCATCGTGATGTCGTCGAACTGGTCCGCATCTCCTGTAAACGCGGAAATATCCGCCCTGACATCAGTAAGGAACGTCTGCGCTGAATCCCTGCACGCCTTTTTGCAGGCCCCGAGAAGCCTGATCGGGCCGTACTGCTCCTTCACGTCGTTGCAGGCCTCCGTGACGCCGTCCGTGTACTGGAACAGGATGTCGTCCTTGTCCAGCGTGATCGTGTAGTCCTTGTACTCCATATCCTCGAGACCGCCGAGGACAAAGCCGTGCTTCGTAGTGATGTAGGTCCACTTCCCGTCATGGAAAAGCAGGGGGTTCTCATGGCCCGCGTTCGCGTAAACGGTCTTTCCGGTCGAAAGCTCCACGATCCCGAGCCAGCAGGTCACGAAATAGTCCAGCTTGTTGTTTTCACAGAGGATCCGGTTCACCGTTTCGAGCGTGCGGGCCGGGGAAATGCTTCCCCGGGCGTTGGTATTGATGAGCGTTTTCGAGGTCATCATGAACAGCGCGGCAGGCACGCCCTTTCCGGAAACGTCCGCCACGACGAGCGCCAGATGGTCCTCGTCGACCAGGAAGAAGTCGTAAAAATCACCGCCGACCTCCTTCGCGGGATTCATGAGCGCGAAAAGGTCGATGTCGCCGCGCTTCGGGAACGGCGGGAAGGTGCTGGGAAGCGTATCCTCCTGGATCTGCTTCGCGAGCCCGAGCTCCGTCCTGATCCTTGCGGACTCGGCGGAAATGACCTTGATGTTGTCGAGATAGCTGTTCAGCTCGTTCTCCATCTTTGTCATGGAGTCAGCGAGCCTTTCGATCTCGTCCCCGCCCGTACTGATCTCCAGACGGCTGAAGAAATCCGTCTGCTCATCGTTCCCCGCCGTGCGGTTCTCGATATAATGATCCGCCGCGCGGGAAATGGTCCTGACGGGCTTTACGAGCGTGAAACCGAAGAAGGTGACGTAGATCATCGCGATGAGGAGCATCAGCACGAACATGAACGGGAGGATGTGCCTTAAGTACCGCTTTGCCATATCGACCGCGTCTGCCGTGGTGATATCGACGAACAGATAGGCGATCGGATCCCCGTCGTCGTCGGTGACCGCCGAGCCCGCGCTCCAGATCTCATTATTCCTGTCCCCGCGGACAAAGTACCTGTAGGCACTGATACGGATCCCGCGGTCCGCGAACCCTTCGATCTCCCCCTCATTCATGGGCCTTGACTCGCCGGGAAGCCGGTAATTCACGCCCTCCCCGGCAAGCAGCGCGTCTGCATCCGCGATATAGACCAGCCTCCGGTTCAGGTGGTCCGGCAGGATGATGGTCACGTATTTGATCCTGCGCGTCTGCCGGAGCTCCTCCATCGTCCGGAGAATGTTCTTGTACTCTTCCGTCTCAAGGACCGGGGCATAGGCGCTGAGGTCCTCGCTTCTGTGATCCTGCACGGACTCATAGACCGGCATCACCATGTCCACGATCTTTTTTACATCGGAGGTCCTGACGGAATGCGCAGCGGAGTCAGCGAGCTGTTCCGTGTGGCTTTTAAAATAATACTCCGTGCTGCGCCTCATCTCACGGTATCCAAGGCCGATCATAGCGAATGTGATCAACATGGAAATAAAAAGGATCTGCAGGAACGTCTTCCACATCAGGGACTGGGATATCTTTTTGAACATAAAGCGGACCGCCTTTTAACCTTAAATTCTTTTTATTTTACCACAAAGATCTCCCCATATGTAAAAATCTGAAAAAGCCGCCGCGCCGGGCCTTTCTTAAGCCCGGTGCGGCAGCCGTGATCATGCAACCTCCGAAAATTCAAGATCCTTGAACCCGAGTCCCAGGACCTCCGAGGATTCCGATACCATGACGAAGGCAGTCCTGTCGCACTCCGAGATGATCCTCTTTAGCCGGCTGTACTCCGACTTCCTGACGACGCAGAGCAGGACGCTGGTCTCCCTGCCGGAATAGGCTCCTCTTCCCTTCAGGATGGTCGCCGTGCGGTCAAGCTCCGCGATGATTCGCTTCGAGATCAGCTCCGGCTCCGCCGTCACGATCGCCGCCTGCGTGTTCGTGTCCTTGCCGTAAAGGACCATGTCGATGGCCCTGGTCTGGACGTAGACGCTGAGCAGCCCGAACAGCCCGGCATTGATATCCTGGAAGACGAAGATCGAAAGGAACAGGATCACGCCCTCGATCGTCATCAGCGCGCGGCCTATGGAGAAGTGCGGGAGCTTTTTCTGAAGCAGATACCCCGCGATGTCCGTCCCGCCGGTCGTGTAGCCCGCGAGAAAGATGAGCGCCATGCCGATCCCGACGACGATCCCCCCGTAGGCGCTCGCCATCAGGCGGTCGCCCTGGTACACCGGGCAGGCGGGCGCGATGACATAGTCAAGGACCACGCTCACCAGGACCGTAGCGAGCGCCGTGTGGACCGTGAACCTTCTGCTCAGCCAGAACCAGGAAAGCACGAGCAGCGGAAGGTTGATCACAAGCACCAGCGCGCCGACCGGAAGATGGAACACATGGTTCAGCATGAGGGCGATGCCGATGGCGCCGCCCGGCGCGATCTCAGCCGGGACGATAAAGAACTGCGTCCCGAAGCTGTAGATCAGGATGCCGGCCGCGAGAAGAACAAAGTTTTTTACCGAATGCTTCATGGAATTTCGCTCAATGCCGGTCAGGGCATGGGAATAAAGTTATCGGACTTCGAGGTCGTCGCAGCGGGCGCCGGGTCGAGCTTCCGGTCCGCGATCCCGAGGATATCCTCCGGGCGGATCCACGGACGGCCCTGGATGGCGCTCGTCTCCTCGTGGGTCAGGTAGCCCTTGTAGGCGGTAAGGCTCCTGCGGAGGAAGCCGTCGCGCGCGCACGCCTCCGCGACGCCGAGCTTCATGATGTTCCTGAAGTGGCCGAGGAGCGAAGCCGCGTACGCGATGGAGGTGGACTGGGAGATCGCGCCGGGGATGTTGCTGACGCAGTAGTGGACGACGCCCTCCTCGATATAGCGGGGATCCTCGTGCGTGGTCTCATGGAAGGTCTCGATCGCGCCGTAGTCGTTGCTGATGTCGACGATGACGGAGCCCTTCTCCATGGAACGGACCATCTCGCGGGTGATCATGAACTCCGTGCTGTTCTTGGGCCAGCGCACGCAGTTGTAGACCACGTCGGTCAGCGGAAGGAGCTTCTTCAGGTTATACCTGTTCGAGATCATGGTATCGACCTCCTCATTGAACTGGCGGCCGATGTCCCTGAGCGTCCCGATGTTGATGTCCATCACGGTCACGTGCGCGCCGAGCGCGTGAAGCACGGACGCGCAGGCCCTTCCGACCGTCCCGCCACCGAGCACGACGCAGCTTGCGCCGGGCGCTCCGCCGAGGCCGTTGACGAATTTTCCCTTGCCGCCGTGGATCGACTGGAGGGACTCAAGTCCCATCAGCGCGCCCATCTTGCCGGCCGCCTCGCAGTTCGGGGAACCGAAGCGGTGCGCGTCTTCGGCGGTGAAGGCGATGCACCTGCTGTCGAGCAGGGCCTGGACCTCCTCGGGGTGGGCTGCCGGATGGATGCAGGTGAGGACGATCTGTCCCTCGCGGAGCAGGCCGAACTCGCACGGCTCGAACTCCTTCACCTTCGTCACGAAATCGCAGGTCGCGTAGATCTCCTCCATGGTGTCCGCGAGCTTCGCTCCCTCGCTGACGTAGCTTTCGTCGCTGAAGCCGGCCTTCTCGCCGGCGCCCTTCTGGATGATGACCTCATGTCCGTCGCCGATGATCGTGCTGACCTCAGCGGGGGTCGCGACAACGCGGAACTCTCCGACCTTGATATCCTTTAAAACGCCAAATCTCATTTTTATACCTCCTGGTTATATGACCGATGCTTTTGTTCTGATGCTCTAACAATAATCCCTGCGCGCCTCATTGTAAAATACCGATAATTCGTATAAAATATTGAATCATGTCAATATATCCCCGCGCGTTCCCAGCGAACCGGGGAAAAGGAGGCAAGCCATGACGAACGCGGAGATCGAAGCTTTTCTTGCCGTCTGCAGGGAAAAGACCTTTACGGCTGCCGCGGCGAGGATGTTCATCAGCCAGTCATCGCTCAGCACGCGCCTTAAGACGCTCGAGGACGAGCTGGGATGCAGGCTTTTCGTCCGGCGGAAGGGAATGAATACCGTGACGCTGACACCGTCCGGGGAGGCCTTCTATCCTCTCGCGGTCCAGTACCAGGAGCTCATCGAAAGGATGAGGAACATCTCCGCGGCAGGCAGGAAGCTGAGGATCGCCACGACCAACAGCCTCGGGACCTATCTCTTCCCCGAGATCTACGACCGCTTCCTCTCCTCCCACCGCGGGACGGAGCTCGAGGTCTACAGCGCCGAGCTCACCGAGGATCTGTGCGAAGGCCTGGAGCAGGGGACCCTGGATCTCGCCTTCACCTCCGGGACCGGCAGCGGCAGCAGGATCCGCACCATTCCCGTCTTTTCGGAGGATATGGTGCTGGTGACCTCCGCGGACACCCCCTGCCCGGAGCCGGCCGGTGAGGGAAGTCTGGACCCCGGGAACGAGGTCTACATCAGCTGGTCCCGTTCGTTCGACGAATGGCGCTCCGGCCGCGCGGAAGCCGCAAGGACCCCGGGCGTCCGGATCTCCATCATGGAGCAGCTCCGCTTCTTCCTCGAAAAGCCCGGCCGCTGGGCCATCGTCCCCGAAAGCGCCGCGATCGGGCTGACCAGGGACAGCGCGAGGATCATCCGCCGCGAGGCCTCCTTCCGGATCCCACCGAGGATCACGAACTGCCTCCTGTCAAAAAAATCCGCGGACATCCCGGAGACAGCCGAATTCCTCTCCTTCCTGAAGGAATACCTGTCCGCTGCCTACGCCCCGGAGCACGTGCTTCTGTAGGGCCGGGGCCGTGCCGGAAGCGGCAGCGTAAAAATACTGCGGCACAGGCGCAGCGCGGATGCGCGCCCGGACACACAGAAAATGATACAGAGACAGCCGGACAGGGCTTTGAACGCCCCGTCCGGCTGTCTCTCTTTTCTTTCTGTCATTTCCGCCGGCATCACCCGGCCGGAAAACTCAGTCCTCCTTAAGGAGCCACCGGTTCACCTCGGCGACCACCTCTCTCAGGGAAAGGCCTTCCTTCTCCATCATCGTCTCAAGCAGGCTGTCCTGCGCCTCCGGCGTGAAGAAGGGTGCCGTGATCCTCCGGAACTTGGCGGTCAGCCAGGCATTGTCCACATGGTCGGAGGCCTCGCCGTCCGCCGCGTAGACCGGGGTCTTCATGTTCCTCCCGTCCTTCAGGGAGAATTCCACCCATGCCAGGCGCTTTGCCGGGAACTGCGCCTCCATCTCCGGGTCCACGTCGAAGGAGAGCCGCTTCATGACTGACAGCACCCGCTCGTCCCCGAGGTTCGCGTTGCAGACCTGCAGGTAGCCGAGGTCCCCGTTCACGATCGCCGCGGCGACCGGGTAGGCGATGTTGTACTGTGCCTCGTCCGTGTCCTTCGGGACGATCTTGCTGAGCTTCGAGGCGGAATCGAAGGTGTGGACCGTCACATGCTCCACGTCCTCCCAGGTGAAGCCCTCCTTCTGCATGAGCTCGATCGACGCGCGGATGGGCTGGTGCGCCCAGCGGCAGCAGGTATACGGCTTGAAATACAGGTTCAGGATCTCGTACCTCTTCCCGAGCGAATCCGCCAGGTCCTTGTACGCAGGCATTTCGAGGAGGTATCCCTTCGCGGTCTCCCCCGCGAGCGTGTCGAGCGCCGCGAACGTGCCGGTCAGGACGCCGAAGGGCGCGCCGTCCTTGTTCATGGAGGGGTATTCCACCGAGATCATGACCGGCGTGAGGGGCGCGTGGAACTCCGCCATGGAGATGGCCGTGTTCAGCTGCTCCCTGGTAAAGCCGAAGATCCGGCCGATGCCTGCCGCGGACGAGACCGCCCCGTAGGCGCCCGTGCTGTGCAGGAACCCGTAATAGTCCTGGAGGGACAGGCCGGACCTGACCGCGATGTCGTAGCAGACGACCAGCGTCGTCAGGTACTCCCTGTAGCTGATGTCCTTCTCAAGGCCCGCCGCCATGACGGCTCCCACGAAGGACGTTCCCGGGTGGCCCTTGATCATGTTGTGCCCGTCGTCGATGTCAAAGGAATTGGACGCGTGCCCGAGCGCGACCGCAGCGCCCGGAAAGCTGAACGTTTCCCTGCAGCCCGGGACAGTGATGTCCCCGGGGATCATGTACTTCGAGATCCGGACGCCGTTCCGGAACTGCTCACCCTGCGAGCCCAGGATCAGCGCCGTCATAAGGTCAAGGCCGCAGCCCTTCGCGCGCGTCTTCACCTCATCGGGAAGATCCTCCCAGCGGGTATCCAGGATATAATTCTCAACCTTGTAATCAGTAATAAACTCCATATGGCCTCCGTTCCGCTTTATCAGGACAAAACAGCTGTCCGGCACCCCGGCAGGGGCGCCGGACAGCGCGACTGGTCATCGGTTTACGCTTCGGTCCTCAGATATCTGTTCAGCTCCTCGATGGACATTCCTCCGATCCCCAGGTAATCGAGGGTGTATCTCGACTCCTTGAAGAAGTCCTTATTGTGGAACGCGCCGGCGATCGTGATCATGGAATCGATGATCGGTGTCGGGACGCCGTAAGCCGCGCCGAGATCATGGTAGATCTTGCAGCCGATCGGGACATCCTCCGTGAGGTATCTGTGATGGATGGAATTCGGGCCGGTGTTGCCCTCGTTGGACGGCTGGTCGAGCGGGAACACGACGTTGTCGTTTCCGTCCTTGTCGAGGCCCATATACTCCTGCGTCAGGACGCTGCGGCGTGAGAAGAACATCTCGTACTTGTAGGACGGGCAGCCGACGCCGATCTTCTCGGCGATCGCGATCTCCTCATTGTAGAACTTGTACTGCACCTCGCAGATCGACGGGCACAGTCCGTGGGAATACATGGAGTAGGTGGTCCTGTCGTGTCCGCAGAAGATGACGCCCCAGTTCTCCATCGTGGAGACGCCGAGGATCGTAGCCGGGACGTGGATGACCGGGTTGACGTTCGCGAAGTCGATGTCGAGGATCGTGTCGCCCTTTGCCGGCCCGTCGCCCTGCGTCACCGCGTCCATCGCCGGAAGGTACTTCGACGCCTCAAGGAAATCATCCGTGTCGACCGCCGGAAGGGCGGCGCCGCGGAGCGTGATCGCGCGGTACTTGACGCCGACGTGCGGGAACATGTAGCCGTTGATGTTCTCGATCCTGGTCCCGTAGGGGGCGGAGGACCATCCGCCGACGATGACCTTCTTCGTGCAGCCTGCCTCGCGCATCAGCTTCCTTAAAAGGAGGCAGCCGAAGTTGTCCGCGAATACCATGATGACCTGTCCGTCCTCAAGATGCGGGATCAGCTGGCGGAAGATCGCCTCGTGTCCCCAGGAGCCGCAGCCGACGCAGATGATGCCGGCGCCCTTCACCGCCTCCGCGATGTCGGTCGTGACGAGGTCCAGAAACGCCTTTCCGGATCTCTCGAAGCCGTCACGGTTATGCTGTACGCCGTCCAGAAGGATGCCGGTCTTCTCAAGGCCTGCCAGAGATTTCTCCGCAAACGGCATCACGTCAAAAAGCCTTACCTCCGCGCCTCCGAGCTTGCAGTCCGCAGCGAGCGTCTTGCCGACTGCGCCGCCTCCGAGGACCGCGATCGGCTTGTTCTTAAGATATTCCATCTTACCCATAAGATCCTGTGCTCCTTTCCAAAAGCGGGCTCCTGCCGGGATCCGGCCCTGCGCCCTGGCCACTTGATAATTCAAGTATAGGAGCATATAATCAATTTGTGAAACGATGAAAACTGATCGAAACGATCGATTTTTCGAATCGGTCATCATCTCCCGCCGGACAAGGCGGAAGGAGGCGCTTTGAACATCAGGACGCTTGAGACCTTCCTGAAGGTAGCCGACCTTGAAAACTTCACGCGGGCCGCCGCGGAGCTTGACTACGTCCAGTCGACGGTGACCAACCAGATCCGCCAGCTGGAGGAGGAGCTCGGCTTCCCCCTGTTTGACAGGATCGGAAAGCACGTATACCTCACGCCGTCCGGAAAGGAATTCCGCCCCTACGCGGAGGACGTCCTCAGGACGCTCCAGAAGGTCCAGACACTCGGGAAATCCCCGGAGGAGATGCGCGGCGCCCTGCGCTTCGGGACCATCGAATCCCTCCTTTTCAGCTCCCTCGTCTCCGTCCTTCCTGACTACCAGCAGATCTACAGGAACGTGGATTTCCAGCTGAAGATCGGGCATATCGAGGACCTCATGCTCTGGCTCCGCAGGAACGAGCTCGACATGATCTACATCTCCGGCTCCATCGGGCCGGCCCCCGACCTCATGAGCTGCTACTGCCGGAGGGAGGAGGTGATCTTCGTCGCGAGCCCGTCCCATCCGCTCGCCCGGAGGAAACGCGTCACCTTTGAGGAATTCCTCCAGTGGCCGCGGATCGACCTCGAGCGCACCGGCTACTGCAACAACCTCCTGCGGAGGCTTGCCGCGGACCGCGGCCTGGTCCCCGCCCGGAACATGGTCGTTGACAACACGAAGGCCATCGCCGATATGCTGAAGCAGGGAAGCGGCCTCTCCTTCCTGCCGGAGTACAGCGTCGCGGACGATATCAGCAGAGGCCTGCTGGTACGTCTCCCGGTGGATGTCGGACCGCTGTACTACTACAGCCAGCTCCTCTGCCACAAAAGCAAGTGGCTTCCCCCGTTTACCGAGGGACTTGTCAGCCTGATAAAAAAGGCGCGCCCGGAGCGCTGAAAAGAACTGTCTCCTTACGCGCTGAAACCTTTTGACAAAACCCGGTGCAGTCGGCGATACTGTTTAAGGGGGAGCCCCCCGACGACCCTGAAAAAGAACCCGGAGGATAAAGCCATGCAGATACCGCAGATCTTTCTGACACTGCTGCTCATCAGCGTATGCACCTTCTTTACAGCCAAGCTGAAAAACGACCGCCTGAAACGTTCGGAAAACAAATACCGGGACTTCACCCAGCAGGAGCTGGCAGACCATATCAAGGTCAGGCTGAGCACCGGAGGGCTCAGCGCCGAAAAGCGCGAGTTTCTTGAGGCCATGGCGAAGGGGCTTAAGAAGGACGATCTCTATTTCTCAAAGATGGTCTACTCCTTCCGTGAAAAACAGGATACGACTGACGCCCAGACCGTAAAAAGCATGGTAGAGCTTTTTAAGGACATCGGGATCGGCGAGGACGACACCGACCGGAGAAGCGCCTTCCAGAGCCTTATGGCACAGCAGGCGGACGCCTACGAGGCCCTGGTCTCTGAAAAAAAATGAGAGCCGTTAATCGGCTCTCTTTTTTGCGGAAAATGCCCTCATGAGGTTCAGCTCCTCCGCTCCCTCGCATTTTCCGTCGATCCAACGGACCGCCTCGTCAAGTCCCTCCGCGGAATACGCGAAATCGCGGTATTCCCGGTCCGCCTCGTCGGTGTTGTCGAAGGACCACGGTCCCGGCCACACGTAGGCCCGGAGCCTGATATCTCCCCGCTTGTCCGCGGGCGTCCAGTGGACGTTCTCCAGGGGTTCGATCGCAAGACGGTAGCAGACCGACCGGAAGCTTCCGTAGAACGGCTCCCCGTATTCATAGTGATCGATGGTATAAAAAAGCTCCCTGCTGACAGCCATGCAGATCCCTTCCTCCTTTTTACGCGTCAGTCTCCTATCTTTAGTCAGTCTCCGAAATAGACAGAGCACAGGGACCTGCCTGCCAGCTGCCTGATCCGTTTCAGGATCCCGATCATCGTCCCCCGGTCCATTTCCCCGAGCCCCTCAAGCTGCCCGTTCCCCGCAAGGCCGCAGAGCTCCCCGAAGGTCCTGATCCCGTGCTTCCGGAACAGGGCAAGGGCTTCTTCGGAAAACCCGAGCTCCTCCACATCCTTAAGTGCCAGGTCCCCGGCGCCCTTCCGGGCCAGGTCCTCCGCGCCCTTCCGGGCCAGGTCCCCGGCGCCCTTCAGCGACAGATCCTCCATGCTCCACCTCCGGGACAGACTGCCCCATCGTTTTCCTGTTCCTTAACCCTGCGTTCCTTTCTCACAGCATCCCCGCGATCTTCGCGGCAAGAGCCATAATGGTGAGCATAGGCGGATTTCCCGGCGCCTCCGGAAGGATCGTGGCATCCGCCACATAAAGATTGTCCGGAAGGGAGGGATCGTGCAGGGTGTCCTTTTCCGCGGCAGTGAGCGGCAGCATTCCGCCCGGATGGCCCGCGTTCAGGAGCCCCAGGAACTGCTCCTTCTTCGGGATGCCCATCTCGGCCAGGATCTCCCGGCACTGCGAGACCGCCCGCTTCATGTTCCTGCGGTCCGTCTCCGTCATCACCTTGTCGATCCGTCTCCTGCTGACGCTTCCGGTCTCCTCGTCCGCAAGCTTGATCATGATGCTGGCGATGTCCCCCATGGGACGGCGCCAGTTCTTTTTAAAGAAGAAGCTGAGATAATCCATGTACGGGGACAGGATATATCCGTCCTGCTGGCTGATGAAGGGCATCAGGAGCTGGCGGTCCTGCCGGAATCCGGGCAGCTCTCCCGCCACACAGAGCACCATATCCACGAAAAATGTCTTTCTGCAGGGGATCCCGGAATTTTCGAGGATGACAGGCGTGCCGATCCCGCCGGCGCAGAGGACCACGAGGTCCGCCTTCCAGACGGCCTTCCTTCCATGGTGCCTCGCCTCGACCCCGGTCACCTCGTTCCCGGAGACCAGGAGCTTCGTCACCTTGCAGTCCGTCACGAGCTCCGCGCCCTTCCGGACCGCCTCGTCCACCAGCATCCTGGTATCCCATTTGGCGTCGGCGGGGCAGCCTATGGCGCAGTGCCCGCAGTTCACGCAGTCCTCCGCGTTAAGGAGCTTCGGCGTCACCTGCGGGTCCAGGCCCATGCTCTCAAAGATCTCAAACATTTTCCTGGTGGCGGAGTTCCAGCGGTTCCGGTGCTCCGTGGTGATGGGAAGCTCCCTGTACAGCGCCTCGAACTCCGCGTCGAGGTCGATGCCCAGCTTCTTCAGGGTCCCGTCACAGCGCACCGCGTTTCCGGTGGCCAGGGGCGTGGTCCCGCCGACGCCGATGCCGCGGGCGATGACGACCTCCTGGGATCTTTCCAGCCGCATGTTCGGAAGCAGCAGGCGGATGAGCCGTTCGTCAAAGAAGAGCCCGGTGCGCCTGAGCTCCGCGAGCCTGCCGACCGGGAGCGAAAAGGGCCTGAATTCCTTTCCTTCCTCCAGCATCGTGACCTGGTATTTTCCCTGGAGAGCGCGGGCTGCGACTCCCCCGCCTGCGCCGGTGCCGATCACAAGGGCTGTTTTCTTCTTATCCATTCTGAAACCTCCTGAAAAAGACAGACTGCCTGTTTCCCTGCAAATAGCCGCGCTCCGGGATGCTCAGGAAAGCCTTGCCCTGCATCCTCCGCAGCCTTCCGTGATCCGTTCCGAAAACGTAAGCTTCCCTCCGCCGAGGATCCCGGCGATCATGCCGGAATCGACGTTTGACATGAGCGCGCATTCCTCCGGCGTGTAGATCCTGCTGAAAAAGCACCGGGACACCGTGACCTCACCCGGGAGCTGACCGTCCATCAGGATCCGGATGTTCCGGTAAAGATAAAAGACAAGACGCTGAAGCTCCTTCCTCTCCGTGAACCCGGTCAGGCGCCGGACCCGCTCTCCGGTCCGGTATGCCTCCCGGTACAGCCGCTCCGGATCAGCCTTCACCTGCCTCAGGCAGCGCGCGCTGAACACGGCATACTCCATAAGCGCTTTTTCCGCGGACCAGGCGCGGATCCTTCTCGCCGGAACTCCGAAGCCCCGCGCCGTCGTGCCGCACAGGACCCGGACCTCAAGACAGATGACCCACCGGGGCGTGTGCCGTTCCAGAGCCTTAAGGATCCGCAGTGAGGCGGGTCTTAAGACCGCCCTCCGGAACCGTCCTGCCGCGGTCTTCACCGGTACATCTCCCTGATCTCTTTGGCAAAGTGCTCCTCAAGGACACTGCGTTTCACCTTCAGGTTCGGCGTAAGCTCTCCCTTTTCGACGCTGAGCGGGCGGGAGATCACTCGGAACTGACGGATCTTCTCCGGATGGGACAGGCCGGCGTTCACGCGCGCGATCTTTTTTCCCAGCCCGTCGATGTCGCCCTGCGTCCACAAAAGCGCCGTGCAGTAGGGCCGGTTTTCTCCGATCAGGACCGCTTCCGAGACCCCCGGAATGTCCTTCAGCCGCTCCTCGATCTTCGGAATGCTGATGTTTTTCCCGTACGCGGTGACGATCAGCTCCTTTTTACGGCCGAGGAGGGTGATGTGCCCGTTCCCGTGGATGACGCCGAGGTCGCCGGTCCGGAGCACGCCGTCCCGGAGATTCTCCGACGGCATGCCGTAATACCCCTCCGCGACCTGCGGTCCCCTCACGATCAACTCCCCGTCGGCCTCAGCAGTGACGGACGTTTCCGGGAGCGGCGTCCCGACGGTGGGGATCACATTGTCCCCCACGCGGTTGATGGTGATGAGCGGCGCTTCAGTCTCGCCGTACGCGTTGTAGACCTCGATCCCCAGGGAACGGAAGGAACGCAGCAGCGCTTCGCTGATCGGGGCGGAGCCCACGATCAGCTGGCCGCAGCAGTCGAGACCCGCCTTCCTAAGTACGATCGTCCGGAGCGTGCTGCCCAGGGAACGTTTTCCAGGTCCGTCCTTCGCCGCGAGCCAGGCCTTCCCGATCCTGTTCGAGACCGCGCGCTCCCAGAGCTTTTCATAGAAGCGGGGCACAGAGAAGAACACGGTGGGCCGTACCTTCGGCAGCGCCTCCGTGAGCGCGCCGAAATCATTCAGATAGTAGATGTCGGTCTTTGTAAGAAGATAATAGGGCGCGTTGGCCGCAAGGATCCCCTCGACCACATGGTTTAAGGGCAGGAAGGAAAGATACCTGAGGGGGCGGTTCCTCTCCTTCCACGAGATCAGCCCTGCCAGGGCATCGCCCATCCACGCAAGCTGCCCGAACCGGAACATGACGCCCTTCGGCTCTCCGGTGGTGCCGGAGGTGTACCGGATGGTCGCGAGGTCTTCGGGCTCCGGCGGCTCCGGCGTCACCGGGCCGGCAGCAGCCGAAAGGAAGTCCTTCCAGCGTATGGCCCTGCCCCGGAGCTTTTCATTCCGGATGGCTTCCGCCGCGGAAAAGGTCACGATCCTCGCGTCGGTCTTCATCCTCCTGATCTGCTTCATCATGCGCCTGTCGCCGACAAAGAACCATTTCGCGCCGCACCTTTCAAGCAGCAGGGACGCTTCCTCCGCCGGGGTCGTATAGTAAATGGGAACGCTGACCGCGCCCATCAGGCCCAGGGCCTGCTCCAGCGCCATATAATCTATGGAATTGACGCCCGTCAGCGCGATCCTGTCTCCCTTGCGGACGCCCAGCGCCCAGAGCGCCTCAATGATCCTGTCGATGCGCCTGTTCACCTCCGGTCCGGAGACCTTCCGGATCCCCGTGGCCGTGATATCGTAATAGTTGACCGGATAGCTTCTGCTCTCCCGCCGTACCCTGGCCTGTTCAAAGACTGTCTGTCCCGTCTGGCGCATGAAGTTTTTACTGCAGGCATAGCTTAAAAGCGGGTCCAGATAAGCCCTCCAGGACAGCGGGTAAGGCCCGCAGACCCGGTCCGTGTTCGTGCGGTCGAACACCTGCTCCGCGAAGAAATACGGAAGCAGGGTCATGAGGTTGTCGAGGAAGCCGCCTTTTCCTTCTCCCTGGTTCCGGTTATGTCGGAGCCCTGCCTTCTTCAGGACAGGGAGCGGTACGAACACCGGCTTCGGAAGGTCCAGGCCAAGGTTCTTTTTTGCCCACCTTCTTACATACTCCGTCAGCTCCCCGGCTTCCGGGGCTGCCGACGCGGGACAGGTCAGGTGGAAGGTCTTTCCCTCCGCCCCGTCGGAGGAGCAGATCCTTGTGACGGCATCGGCCACATAATCCACGGGGACCAGATTGAGCCTGGTGTCCGGCGTGATCGGGAATAAGCGCATTTTCCCGAGCAGCATCTGCTTAAGGACGTAATAGATCGTATTGAAATTCCTGACCCGGCCGGTTTCGGAATCGCCGACGATCATGCCGGGACGGCAGATCGAAAAGGGCAGCCCTGAAGCGCGGACCAGGTCCTCTGCCTCAGCCTTGCTCTCCTCGTAGAACGTGGAAAACTCCTTCGCGTGCGGCTCCTCCTCCATGACGGTCCCGCGCTTCTGCCCTGCCACGTACGCGGTCGAGATCTGGACGAAACGCCGAAGCTTAACAATCCCCCGGGCAAAGGAAAGCACCTTCTCCGTCCCCGCGGTGTTGACGCTCCGGAACTCCTCCCGGCTCTTTTTAAAGCTGATCTGCGCGCCGGAATGGATCACGAGCGAGACGGTGGCGGAAAGGATCCGGCGGTATGCTTCGCTGAGTCCAAGGCCCGGCAATGTAAAGTCCCCGGGCACCGGTACGACCTGCTTTCCGATCCTGCTTAAGAGGTCCCCGTCATGGTGCCAGGCGCTTCTCAGACGGTGCGCGGCACCGGCCTCATCCTCAGCCCGGACCAGCGCGTACAGCCTGAGCTCCGGATCACGGACCAGCCGCGCGGCGAGCTCCGTCCCCAGAAACCCTGTCGCCCCGGTCAAAAGAACTGTATCTGCCATGGCAGTCCCCCTCTTCCCGGGCTCTTCCGCCCGGGTCCATTTTCTAACACTCTCTTACTTTAACATTTTAACTCGTCATTCTCAATGCGGAGCTTCAGGAGATGTCCCGCACCCGGAAAAAATCCAGCAGGCAGAAAAAAGCTTCACTGCCAGAAAAAGGACCCGGTCAGCAGCCTTGATCTCCTGGGGAATAAGCTACTTCCGGGTCCTTTATTAAAGTCTTTCAGTCTGTTCCTGGATCCTTTATTACTTCGCCATCTGCTTCGCGACTTCCTCAGCGAAGTTCTCGGACTTGTGCTCCATGCCCTCGCCGGTCTCGAAACGGACAAAGCCCTTCACGGTGATGGCTGCGCCTTCCTTCTTCGCGACCTCCTTCACGTAGTTCGCGACGGACTGCTTGCCGTCCTCAGCCTTGACGTAGACCTGGTCAAGAAGGACGATCTCCTTCAGCTCCTTGTTGATACGGCCCTGGATCATGCCCTGGATGACCTTCTCCGGCTTCTGGGACTCCTTCGGGTCATTCTTGATCTGCGCAAGGAGGATCTCCTTCTCCTTCGCGATGTAGTCGGCATCGACCTCTGCAGCACTCGTGTAGAGCGGCTTCAGGGCAGCGACCTGCATAGCGACGTTCTTCGCCATCTCCTTGACAGCGTCATTCACGACATTGGTCTCGACATCGACCAGGACGCCGATCTTTCCGCCTGCGTGGATGTAGGAAACGACAAGACCGTTCTCCTCGCTGACCTGCTGGAAGCGGCGGATGTTCATGTTCTCGCCGATCACGGAGATCATGCTGGAAAGCTCCTCCTTGACGGTAAGGGAGGTGTCGCCTGCCCACGGCTCAGCAAAGAAAGCGTCCATGTCCTTGGCGGTGGTGTTCAGCGCCTGCGCCGCGACTTCCTTGACATAGTTCCTGAACTTCTCGTTCTTCGCGACGAAGTCGGTCTCCGCGTTGACCTCGACGATGACTGCCTTCTTTCCGTCCTCGGAAACAAGCGTGTCGACGATGCCCTCTGCAGCGATCCTGCCGGCCTTCTTCTGCGCGCCTGCGAGACCCTTCTCACGAAGGAACTCGACCGCCTTGTCCATATCGCCCTCGGTCGCGGTCAGGGCCTTCTTGCAGTCCATCATGCCGGCGCCGGTCATCTCTCTCAGTTCCTTAACAAGTGCTGCGGTTACTGCTGCCATAATAAATCTCCTCCTTGAAATCGGTTGTATTCGTATCTGAAATGCGCGGGTGGACTAGTCCGCCCGCGCAGCCGTTCTTGAACTTACTGAGCGTTTGCCTGCAGAGCCTCCGCGATCGCCTCAGCCGGGGTATCCCCGCCCTCATTCGCGACCTGGACCTGCTCCTCAGCGCCCTGGTTTGCCTCGATGACAGCATCAGCCATCTTGGAGACGATCAGCCTGACGGCACGGATCGCGTCGTCGTTGCCCGGGATGAGATAGGTCAGCTCTTCCGGATCGCAGTTGGTGTCAGCGATGCCGATCAGCGGGATGTTCAGCGCGTGTGCCTCGGAAACACAGATCCTCTCCTTCTTCGGGTCGATGATCACGATCGCGTCCGGGACCTTCTTCATGTTCTTGATGCCGCCAAGGTTCTTCTCGAGCTTCTCCCACTCCTTCTTAAGAGCGATGACTTCCTTCTTCGGAAGGACGTCGAAGGTGCCGTCCTGGCTCATCTCCTCGATCTTCTGCAGTCTCTTGATACGGGACTGGATGGTCTTGAAGTTGGTGAGCATGCCGCCGAGCCAGCGCTCGTTGACGTAGAACATACCGCAGCGGGTCGCTTCTTCCCTGATCGCGTCCTGCGCCTGCTTCTTGGTTCCGACGAACAGGATGGTACCGCCGTTCGCGACGATATCCTCAACTGCCCTGTAAGCGTCGTCGACCATGCCGACGGTCTTCTGCAGGTCGATGATGTGGATGCCGTTGCGCTCCGTGTAGATGTACGGCGCCATCTTGGGGTTCCATCTTCTGGTCTGGTGGCCGAAGTGAACACCTGCTTCAAGTAACTGCTTCATAGAAACTACACCCATTTTTATTTCCTCCATTCGGTTTTTTCTTCCGTCCGTTCCGGGGTGACCATGCATCCCGTGTTCCGGGAACACTGCCGGGTAAAGCAGAACCGTTTCCCTTGCCGCGGACGTGTCTGATGACTGCGATGCAGCCTGCAACTTTCTGAATATATCACAAAAAAAGAGCAGGGACAAGCCCTGCTCCGAAGAAATTGAAATTTATTTGCGGGTGCTGCCGGTATTGTTCCGGAAGCCGTCCTTGCGGATCCGTTCAAGCTCCGCGAAGACCGCGTCGTTCAGGACCTTGATGTAGGTGCCGCGCATGCCGCTGGACCTGCTCTCGATCACGCCTGCGCTCTCGAACTTCCTTAAGGCGTTCACGATGACCGAGCGGGTGATGCCGACCCGGTCCGCGATCTTGCTCGCGACCAGGATGCCCTCGTTCCCCTTCAGCTCGCGGAAAATGTGGGTGATGGCCTCCATCTCGGAAAAGCTGAGGGTCGAGACAGCGCCGCGGACGATCTGCTCCTTCCTTGCCTCCTCCGCGAACTCCTCGTTCACGCTCTGCCGCATGGCCAGGCCGACGACCGTTGCGGCGTACTCGCAGATGATGATGTCGTCGATGTCAAAGCCCTCCCCGCGGTTAACGGTGTCAAAGCCCTCCCCGCAGTTAAAGACAAAGAGGGTCCCGAGACGCTCCCCGGCAATGCTGATCGGAGAGACGACCGCATGGTACGCCTCAGCGACCTCCTTCTCGAAGCCGAGCGTCTCGAGATTCACGTTCTCCTTTGTGGAAAGTACCGAGAGAAGTCTCTCGTTCAGGAGCGGGTCGATGAACGTCCCGACCTCCCCTTCAAGCAGCGGCACACCTGCCTGGGGGCCCCCCTTTCCTGCCCCGAGCACCTTCCCCTTCCGGCTGATCACAAACACGCTGCCTTCCAGGATGCTGCTGAGGACACCGCAGATATCGTTGAAAATTACCTTAGTTGCGTTACTGTTCTGCAAAAGCTGGTTGATTTTTCTTGTCTTGTCAAGCAGCTGTACGCTCATTATGACCTCCCAAAGATGTCAGAAACCCGGTTGTTTTGTGTTAATAAGCTTACGCTGTCCGGCGTGTTTTCTGTTTAAAAACACTAACCCGGACTATGCAATAATAGCACGAAATGATATCAATCACAAGTAAACGCAAATATTCAGAATTGTTTTCCTCACTCCTGAGAGCTTTCTTCGCTTTCTTCGCTTTTTTTGCTGAAGCCGCAGGCCTGGTCGGCACAGACGACCCTGGCGCCTCTCCGGACCATGTATCCGCCGCACTTCGGGCACTTCTCCGCGACGGGACGCGCCCAGCTCATGAAATCGCAGTCGGGATTTGCCTCGCAGCCGTAGTAGACGCGGCCCTTCCTGGTCCTCTTGATGCAGATCTCCTTCCCGCACTTCGGGCACGGGACGCCGATCTTTTCAAAGTAGGGCTTCGTGTTCCGGCACTCCGGGAAGCCCGGGCAGGCGAGGAACCTGCCGTGCGGTCCGTATTTAATGACCATACGGCGCCCGCAGTTCTCGCAGATCTCGTCGCTCTCCTCGTCCTCGATCTTCACGCTCTCAAGATTCTTTGACGCCTCGTCGACGGCCGCCTGGAGGTCCGGATAGAAGTTTCCGACCACGGTCTTCCAGTTCGTCTTTCCCTCACCGACGGAATCGAGCAGGCGCTCGAGGTTCGCGGTGAACTGTTTGTCGACGATGGCAGGGAAGCTCTCGACCATCATGTGGTTCACGACGTGGCCAAGCTCCGTGACGAAGAGGTTCTTCTGCTCCTTCACGACGTAGCGGCGCGCAAGGATCGTGGTGATGGTCGGCGCGTAGGTGCTCGGGCGTCCTATGCCCTGCTCCTCAAGCGCGCGCACAAGGCTCGCCTCCGTGTAGTGCGCCGGCGGCTGCGTGAAGTGCTGCTCCTTGCGGAACTCCTTGAGATCGAGGACATCGCCCTCGGCAAGGTCCGTAAGAGCCGCGCTCGAAGCCTCCTCGCTGCCGTCCGTATCCGTGTAAACATTCATGAAGCCCGGGAACTTCAGCGCCGAGCCGCTCAGCATGAACACATGGCCGTCCGACGCGACCTTCACGGAGGTCTGCGCGTAGACCGCGGCCTTCATGCGGCTCGCCGTAAAGCGTCTCCATACAAGCTGATAAAGCCGGAACTGGTCCCTCTGGAGGGAAGCCTTCACCTCGGACGGCGTGATCGAAATATCGACCGGGCGGATCGCCTCGTGCGCGTCCTGGATCTTCTGTCCTTCCTTTGCCTTGCCGGGACCGGCCGCCGCGTACTCAGGCCCGTAATTCGCGGTGATATAATCCTTCGCGGCCTGCGCTGCCTCGTCGGCGACACGCGTGCTGTCCGTACGGAGGTAGGTGATGAGGGCGATGGTCCCGTGCCCCTTCACCTCGACGCCCTCGTAAAGCTGCTGGGCGATGCGCATGGTCTTCTGCGTGGAGAAGTTCAGGACCTTGCTGGCCTCCTGCTGCATGGTCGAGGTCGTGAAGGGAAGCGGCGCCTTTCTCACGCGGTCGCTGTTCTTCACCTCTTCCACGCGGAACGGCTCGTTGCTGCAGGAGCTGATCACCCGGTCGCAGTCCTCCTCGCCGGCGATCTCCGCCTTGCGGTCCTTCGTCCCGTAATACTTTGCCGTAAGGACGTCCTTCGCGGCCTTCTTCCCCGGACGGGAAAGGTCCGCCTCCAGCGTCCAGTACTCCTCCGGGATGAATGCCTCGATCTCCGCTTCGCGGTCGCAGATCATGCGGAGCGCGACGGACTGGACGCGTCCCGCGGAAAGCCCGCGCCGGACCTTTGCCCAGAGGAGCGGGCTGATGAGATAGCCCACCATGCGGTCCAGGATCCTCCGGGTCTGCTGCGCGTCGACCAGGTCCATGTCGATGTCCCGCGGGTGCTTCAGGGACTCGCGGATCGCGTTTTTCGTGATCTCGTTAAAGGTGATGCGGCTCACCTTCTTGCCGCTCTCATCAAGCTTCAGCGCCTTGGAAAGGTGCCAGCTGATCGCTTCCCCCTCGCGGTCAGGGTCCGTTGCGAGATAGATCCGGTCCGCCTTTTTCACTTCCTTGCGGAGCCTCGCGAGGATATCGCCCTTCCCGCGGATCGTGATGTACCTCGGCTCGAAGCCGTCCTCCACGTCGATCCCCATGCGGGATTTCGGCAGGTCGCGCACGTGTCCGTTGCTCGCGTCAACGGTATAGGTGGAACCGAGATATTTTTTGATTGTCTTCACCTTCGCAGGTGACTCGACGATAACAAGATTTGAAGCCATAACGGTGCAGGGCCGCCTTTCTTAGTGTGATCCATAAATTCAGGACCCGCCTTCAGAGGCGGGAGTTTTCTCTGATAAAGGTAAAACGATAAATTATATACAACATTTTCCGGAAGTTTGCAAGTGTGTTGTGAAATGATATAATGCGTTTCGAGACCCTTGTAAGACAGAAAGGACGAGACCCTATGGCACTTGACGGCATCGTCATCGCGAACCTGACAAAAGAACTGAAGGAGACGGTCGAGGGTGGACACATCTCGAAGATCGCCATGCCGGAGAAGAACGAGCTGTTCCTGACCGTGAAAAACCACGCGAAGAACTGGCGGCTCCTCATCTCCTCCGACGCCTCCCTCCCGCTCATCTATCTCTCGGAGGTCAACAAGACCTCCCCGCCGTCCGCCCCGGGCTTCTGCATGCTTTTAAGAAAGCATATCGGCTCCGGGCGCATCACGGAAATACGCCAGATCGGGCTGGAGCGTATCCTCTGCATCCGGACGGAACAGCTGAACGAGCTCGGCGACCTCTCGGAAAAGAGGCTCTACATCGAGCTCATGGGCAAATACTCCAACATCATATTTACGGACGAAAACGACGTGATCATCGACAGCATGAAGCACGTCCCCGCGACGGTGAGCTCCCTCCGCGAGGTCCTGCCCGGCCGGACGTATTACCTCCCGGACCAGCTGAAAAAGACGGACCCGCTCTCCATGACGGAGGAGGACTTCCGCGCCGCGCTCCGGGGCGCCGGGGCCATGCCGCTTGAAAAGGCGGTCTATATGGCGTTCTCCGGCATTTCCCCCATTGTCTCCTCCGAGCTTCTGGATGAGGCGGGCCTCGACGCGCGCCTTGATCCCGCGGGCCTGACGGACGATGCGCTCTCCCGCCTGTTCCGTACGGTATCTTTATATATGGAAGAGATCCGTTCGGGAAGGTTCGCGCCGACCATGTACTTAAGGAACGGCGAGCCGCAGGAGTTTTCCGCCCTCCCGCTCCGCGCGTTCGAGGCGGAGGGCTACACCGCGCGCCCGTATGATTCCGTCTCGAAGCTTCTCTACGACTACTACTCCCTCAGGAACAATGTGATCCGCATCCGCCAGAAAAGCGCGGACCTCCGCAAGCTCGTGACGACCTCGCTCGAGCGGAGCTCGCGCAAGCTGATCCTCCAGGAAAAGCAGCTGAAGGACACGGCGAAGAAGGAAAAGTTCCGCGTCTGGGGAGACCTTCTGAACACCTGGGGCTATACCCTTGCCGGCGGTGAAGCGGAGCTTGTCTGTGAGAATTATTACGACGAAAACCGTGAGACGAAGATCCCGCTTGACCCGCAGCTGACTGCCCGGCAGAACGCCGCAAAGTATTATGACCGCTACGCGAAGCTCAAGCGCACGGAGGAGGCGGTCACGCTGGAGATCGAAAAGACGCGCCGCGAGACGGAGCACCTCTCCAGTATCCTCACCTCCCTGGACCTCGCGACTGAAGAAAGCGACCTGAACCAGATCAAGGAGGAGCTCACGGAGTACCGGTATATCCGCCGGCACTTCACAGGCGGGAAGAAGCAGAAGATCGTCTCGAAACCGCTGCACTTCGTTTCGAGCGACGGCTTTGACGTCTACGTCGGGAAGAACAACTACCAGAACGAGGAGATCACGTTCCGCATCGCCTCGGGCAGCGACTGGTGGTTCCACGCGAAGGGTATTCCGGGCTCGCATGTGATCGTGAAGTGCGGGCAGAGGGAGCTTCCGGACCGCACCTTCGAGGAGGCGGCAGCGCTTGCTGCGTACTATTCGAAGGGGCGCGCGGGCGAGAAGGTCGAGGTGGACTATATCCAGCGGAGGTTCGTGAAGAAGACGAACGGGGGCCCGCCGGGCTTCGTGATCTACCACACGAACTGGTCGATGATGGCGAAGCCTGCGGCTTCCATCCCGATCGAAGACGCGGAGGCGTGATTCCCGGACCGGGCGATCCTCCGGGCGCGGAAGTACTGCTCCCAAGACACGGCGCTTTTCGGAGCGTACCGCTCCGGGTGCTCTGCCGGACGCGGAAGTACTGCTCCCAAGACACGGCGCTTTTCGGAGCGTACCGCTCCGTGTAAGTCCCGCCGTCCTGGCATCTGCACCGCGCTCCGGCCGGCATCAACCCGGGGCCGGTCCTCCGCGCGGGCAGCCATCCGGCGGTCCTTACAGCGCGCCGTACGTCTTGGTCCGCAGTCTTCCGCGTTCCGGCAGCATGTCTCGCCAGGGGCATGTCCTGCGGCACTCCTGGCACATTGCGCTCCGGCCGGCATCGACCCGGGACCGGTCCTCCGCGCGGTATAAGAAACAGGCAGCGGCATCTGTTCAGATGCCGCTGCCTGTTTCTTTACGTCAGCTTCTTGATAAAGTGCCCGTCCACGTTCACGCCCTCGTCCACGATGATGAAGGCACTCGGATCATGCCGCTTCACCATCCCGCGGATGCGGTTCACCTCGTACTTGCTTGCCATGATGAGCAGGACCTTCCGCTCCGCCCCGGTAAAGGCGCCCTCCGCGCTGAGCCGCGTGATGCCGCGGTTCAGCTTCCCCATGATCTCGATCTCCATGGGCCGCGTATCCTGCAGCCCGGTGATCACCAGGATCTCCGCGTTGATATTCTGCGTGTGCATCCGGTCGCAGGCGACCGAAAAGAACGTGGAATAGATCATGGAGTAGATGACAGTCGGCGCGTCGAACAGGAACAGGAAGATCGCGTACAGGACCATATTCACGTACATGCCGATCTGGCCCACGGACGACTTTCCCCTGAGCGAGATAAGGATCATCCCGACCAGGTCCATGCCGCCGTCCGCCGCGCCCATCCTGAGGATGACGCCGACGCCGGCGCCGGTGATGATACCCGATATGATCGCGTTGCCGAGGAAATCCGGCAGCACCGGCTGCGACGGGATGGGGATCATGCTAAGCATGACCGTGATCGCTGATACCGCGATGATGGATTTGTAGAAGAAGCGCCGGCGCATCTTCCTGTATGCGTACACAAGCGCCGGGACATTCAGGATCCAGTAGATGATACCCGTAAGGTCAAAGCCTCTGAACGGGTCCCCGAGGTAATCCCTGAAGATCGTGTTGATGAGCTGTGAAAAGCCCATGAAGCCGCCGGAATAAAGGCCCAGCGGCTTAAGAAAGACGTTGACGCCGAAGGAGTATATCGCGGCCCCGAGGAGGATGATCGGGAGCTTGATGCCCTCCTGCTTCACCGCCTCCTGGTTGAGATGCGTGATCGATCCGAATTCCCCTGCCTCCTGCTCCGCGCGTTCCTCGGAAAGGACCTGCTCCTGCAGCTCCTTAAAGCTCTGTTCCGTATTCTGCTCTTGCTTCTGGGCCATATTTTGATCCTCACAGGTATTGAGCTGAATCTGAAAGCTGCCGCAGGCCTGGCCTGCGGCAGCCGTTTTACTTCACTGGGAGAAGACCCGCATTTCTCAGGTCGTGGGTCATAACAAACTCATCTAAACGGGGTCAGGTATTCCACCGGGATATACGCTCCGCTTACGTTACGCACGCGTGCGGTATGGAAGGAGCTGCCTCAGGCGCGGAGCTCCGTCTTGCCGCCCATGTACGGACGAAGGACCTCCGGGATCCTGACGCTTCCGTCTGCCTGGAGATTGTTCTCAAGGAAGGCGATCAGCATGCGCGGCGGCGCGACCACCGTATTGTTCAGGGTGTGCGCGAGATACTTCCTTCCGTCGGCGCCCTTCACGCGGATGCGGAGGCGGCGTGCCTGCGCGTCTCCGAGGTTCGAGCAGCTGCCGACCTCGAAATACTTCTTCTGGCGCGGGCTCCATGCCTCGACGTCGCAGGACTTGACCTTCAGGTCCGCGAGGTCGCCGGTGCAGCACGCAAGGGTGCGGACCGGGATGTCCATGGAACGGAACAGGTCGACCGTGTTCTGCCACAGCCTGTCATACCACATCGGGGACTCCTCAGGCTTGCAGACGACGATCATCTCCTGCTTCTCGAACTGGTGGATACGGTAGACGCCGCGCTCCTCGATCCCGTGCGCGCCCTTCTCCTTGCGGAAGCACGGGGAATAGGACGTCAGGGTGTACGGAAGCTTCTCCTCATCCGTCATGGTGTCGATGAAGCGTCCGATCATGGAGTGCTCGGAGGTACCGATCAGGTAGAGATCCTCGCCCTCGATCTTGTACATCATCGCGTCCATCTCCGGGAAGCTCATGACGCCGGTCACGACGTTCGAGTGGATCATGTACGGCGGGATCACATAGGTGAAGCCGCGGTCGATCATGAAGTCGCGGGCGTACGCGAGCACCGCGGAGTGCAGGCGGGCAATGTCGCCCATCAGGTAATAGAAACCGTTGCCGGCGACCTTTCCTGCCGCGTCAAGGTCGATGCCGTTGAACTTCTCCATGATCTCCGTATGGTACGGGATCTCGTAATCCGGCACGACCGGCTCGCCGTAGCGCTGGATCTCGACATTCTCGGAATCATCCCTGCCGACCGGGACGGACGGATCCACCATCTGCGGAATGGTCATCATGATGGTGCGGATGCGCTCGGTGACCTGCGTCTCCTTCGGCTCAAGCTCCGCAAGGCGGGCATTGATCTCGCTGACCTGCTTCTTGGCAGCCTCGGCCTCTTCCTTCTTTCCCTGGCCCATCAGCTTCCCGATCTCCTTCGAGATCTTGTTCTTCTTCGAGCGGAGGTCATCCGCCTCGGACTGCGTCCTTCTGCTCTCTTCGTCAAGCGCGATCACTTCGTCGACAAGCGGAAGCTTCGCGTCCTGGAACTTTCTGCGGATATTCTCCCTGACTGCCTCCGGATTCTCGCGCAGGAATTTAATGTCGATCATAACACTCCTCCAGTTTTCACATCTTTCAATGATTTTTCTTTATCAGACGTCCGGCTCCGCCGGACGGTATCCAGTTAAGTATACAACGAAACCGGAAAGCATTCAATGAATAATCAGCCCCAGAAGCCCGTAGGAAACGATGGACATGATCACTGTCGCTACAAGGACCCCGAGGAAGATGGCAATGATCGCCTTCCTGAAGTCCATGTCCATCATGCTCGCCGCGAGGGACCCGGTCCAGCCGCCGGTCCCGGGAAGCGGGATCCCGACGAAAAGAAGAAGCCCCAGGAACTCCCCGTTCGCGAGCGCCGCGGACTTTGAGGCCCCGCGCCGCTCAAAGAACTCGATCAGCGGGCGGGTCAGCCGGAAGCGCTTCAGGAACGCGAACACCTTCTTTATAAAAAGAAGGATGAACGGGATCGGGAGGATGTTCCCCACGATCACGATCGGGATGGCCTTAAGGATGCTCACGTTGAGAAGCGACGCGACAAGAAGCCCGCCGCGGCACTCAAGGATGGGCATGAGGGATACGATGAACACGACGGCCTCCGCGGAGATCTTATCCCCGAGGGTCGCGGCAAACCATGCTGCAAGACTTTCCATAAACCTGTAAATTCCTTTCTTATTACTCCCGGTCTTCCTTCACGGCGTCCCCGGTCTCCATCACGATCAGGCCGGCGCCGTCCGTCCCGCGGAAGCGGATCACAGCCTCATCCGCCGTGATCTCGTTGCTCACCGTGCGCGAAGGCTCCCCGAGCCAGTCGAGCGTATAGCCGCGGAGCGGGTACCGGAACCCCTCCATGGTCAGCGGGGCGATGCTCCCGCCTGCCGGGAATACGCTCACGTATTTCCCGTACTGCGCGTCCTTCCTTAAGCGGAACACCGTCTCCCTGTCCGGCGACGCCTTAAGGCACCGGATCCGGTTCTGCGGGTCCAGGATGAGAAGCTCCATGTCTCTCAGCGCCGCATAGTATGTGAGCCGGATGTTCGCGAGCGTATGGTCCGCGCGGCCCCCGAGGGCGCCGAGCACGACGGCCTTCCGGATGCCGCTCCGGTAAAGCGTTTTCACCGTCAGCTCCATGTCGGAGGCGTCCTTCACCGGATCGTGCCGCTCCACCTGGATGCCTGGCCTGCCAAGATAGCTTTCAAGGACCCGCTCCTTCACCGTGTCGAAATCCCCGAGAAGGATGTCCGGGACCACGCCGATCCTGTCAAGCACCTCAAGTCCCGCGTCCGCCGCGGCGGTCACGATCCCGCCGGCAGCCGCGTATTCCTTTATCACCTTTTCCGCAAAGACGGGCGGCAGATCGCCGCCCGCAATAATGATCCCTGTCTTCATTCTCTTACCAGCTCCGTAAGGTCCCTGACGTTCTGCGCAAGATCCCCGCTGAACACGCCCGAGCCCGCGACCAGGTTGTCGGCACCTGCGAGAAACGCCGTCCGGATGGTATCGCGGTTGATGCCGCCGTCCACCTGGATCATGAGCCCCGGGTTCCGCTTCTCCGCGTCGGCGCGCGCCCTGCGGACCTTGTCGGTGCAGTAGTCGATATATTTCTGCCCGCCGAAGCCCGGGTTCACCGTCATGACGAGAAGAAGGTCCAGCGACGGGAGGATCTCCTCCACCGCGGAAAGCGGCGTCGCGGGATTGATCGCCACACCGGCCTTCGCGCCGGTCTGCCTGATATGGTTCACCACACGGTCAAGATGCGTGCACGCCTCCGCGTGGACCGTGATGATATCCGCGCCCGACTCCCGGATGGCCTCAACGTGCCGGTCCGGGTCAACGCACATGAGGTGCGCGTCAAGAACGCAGTCCGTGATCTTCCGGACGCACTTTAAGACCGGCATGCCGAACGAGATGCTCGGGACGAACACGCCGTCCATGACGTCATAGTGAAGGTACCTGATCCCGCACGCCTCAAGCGTCCGGATCTGCTCTCCGAGCACGGCGAAATCCGCCGAAAGAAGCGATGGCGACAGATTTGCTTTCATCAGTATTTTCTCCTTTCAGACAGCTCTTTCCATATCTTTACGTAGCTTTCATAGCGGAGCTCCGAGATCTCCCCATCGCTGACCGCGTCCTTCACGGCGCAGCCGGGCTCCGAGATATGCCGGCAGTCAAGGAACCGGCACTGCCCCTCCCGCTTCCCGATCTCCGGGAACAGGAACCGCGCCTCGTCCGCCTCCGCGTCCACGAAGACCGAGGTGAACCCCGGCGTGTCCAGGAGGAAGCTGTCGTCCCCCGCGGCGCCCACGAAGAAAAGCTCCGTGTGCCGCGTGGTCTGCTTCCCGCGCGAGATCTTTTTCGAGATCTCCCCGGTGACCATGGCGGCCTCCGGGCAGATACAGTTCGTGAGGGATGATTTCCCGACCCCCGACGGGCCGGCGAGCACCGTGGTCTTTCCCTTCAGGTACGCGAGCACCTCAGGGATCCCCTCCCCGGTCGCCGTGCTACAGCGCATGCAGCGGTACCCCGCCTTCAGGTAGCCGGAGGAGTACCCGTCTGTCAGGGCATCGTCCCCGAGGTCCGCCTTGTTCCACAGGATGGCGGTCGGGATGCCCTGCTTTTCCATGGTGCAGAGATACTGGTCCAGCAGGTAAAACTGCGGGTCCGGCTTCTTCACGGCAAGCACGATCAGCGCCTGGTCCACGTTGCTCACGGCCGGGCGCACGAGCCGGTTCCTCCTCGGAAGAAGCTCGGTGATGCTCGCCTCGCTGTCCTTTGTGCCGGCCTCGGTAAAGAGGACCATGTCCCCGACAAGGGGCTTCCTCCCGTCCTTCCGGAACAGGCCCCGCGCCTTGCACATATACTTTGTCCCGCCGCTCATGACCTCGTAAAAGCCGGCGATCCCCTTAATGATCTTACCTTCCATGCAGCACCGTCACTGCACCTTGAAGAACTGCACTTCGTAGCTCTTCAGGACTTCATCCGTATCCGCGTTGACGACCTCGACCCTGCCGGTGTCCACGCCGAACGCTCCCTCGATCGCGCGGAAGCGCACGGGAAGGATGGTGTCTCCCGTCACAGTGCGCGGCTCCATAAGGGTCCTGACGACCCTGCTGCCGTTCACGTCCTGGCTCAGGCGGATCATCACGTTCACGCTGGTCGTGTTCGACCCCGGCCCGATCAGGTTCGTGAGCGAGAAGGTATTGTCGATCGACGCGACGTACTTGTAGTTCGAGTCGCCCCCGAGCGGCTCGACGATCAGGTCGCCCTCAGTGGAGGCCGTGCTGCCGTTCTCCGGCCCGAGGCTCACCATGAACGGGACCGCTGAGCCGGAATCAAGCTCCGTCCCCTCGGAAAGGCCCTGCGAGATGACCTGCCCCGCCGGGATCGTGTCGCTGTAGACGCGGCCGATCTTGCCCGCGGTCAGCTGTGCCGCAGTAAGCGCCTTCACAGCGTCCTCCTCCTTGGTGCCGACAAGTCCCGGCACCTTGGTCTGGACGACCGCCGGGCCCTCGCTGATGGTCAGGGTCACGGTGCCGCCGGGCTTCGCCTCCTCGGGATCCACGCGGACGATGCTCCCCTCCGCGACGGAATCGCTGTTCGCGCTGTCAAGCTCGACCGAAAGCCCGAGCCCCTCGAGCGTCGAGATCGCCTCCTCCTTTGTGAGGCGCGTGAGCCCGAGCTCGTTGATCTTTATGATCTCCGGCCCCAGGCTTAACGTTACCTCGACCTTCGTGAAGCGCGGGGTAATGTCGCCGGGCGCCGGGTACTGGTCCATGACGAGTCCCTTCGCGAACTGGTCGGAGTAGTCGCTCCCCGCGACAGTCAGCGTCAGGTCGTTTTCCCTTGCCTTCGCGTCCGCGCCGCTCTCGCTTAAGCCGATGATGTACGGCGTGAAGACCTCCTTGTCACTGATGGCACTGGAGCTTTCCGACTCCTGGGCCGCGGTAGTCTCCGCGGCGGACGGCGTGCGCACGCCGAATACGTTCGTGAACTGGTAGAGGAAGAAGATCACGGCTGCCGCGGCGGCGATCAGGATGAGAAGCCCCGTGCCGGTCAGGAGCCTGTTCAGGCCTGTGTCGACATCGACCGTTTCCTTGACAGGGGCTGCCTTCTTCCGCCTGCTGGGACCCGCCTCACGGATCTCCTTGATCTCGCGGCGGCTGATCTTCCTGGTCTCTCCGGAGGCGCCTGTCCCGAGGACGCCTGCCGGGATCTCGTCCGGATAATCGATCACGTGGCGCAGGTCGCTGATCAGCATGTCCACGCTCTCGTACCGGTCGTCAGGCTCCTTCTCGGTGCACTTCAGGATGATCTTCTCAAGTCCTGCCGGGATCTCCGGGTTGTAGACGCTTGGCGGCGTGATCTCCCCGTCGATATGCTGGAGCGCGACGGAGACCGCCGTGTCCCCGTTGAACGGGAGCCTGCCGGTCACCATCTCGTACATTGTGACGCCGAGCGAATAGATGTCGCTCCGCTCGTCAGTGAACTCGCCCCTCGCCTGCTCCGGTGAGATATAGTGCACGCTGCCCATGGCCTGGGAGCTCATGGTCTGCGCGGAGACCGCGCGGGCGATGCCGAAATCCGCCACCTTGACCTTCCCGTCCTCGGAAAGGATCATGTTCTGGGGCTTGATGTCGCGGTGGATGATGCGCCGCTGGTGCGCCGCGCCGATGCCCTGCGCGACCTGGATCGCGAGGCCGACCGCCTCGGCGGAGCCGAGATGCCCCTTCTGGCTGATATATTCCTTTAAGGTGATGCCGTCCACGAGCTCCATGACGATATAGTGGAGCTCCTCCTCGTCGACGACGTCGTAGATGTTTACGATGTTCGGATGGTTCAGCGCGCCTGCCGCCTGCGCTTCCATCTTGAACTTCCTTACGAACTCCTCGTCGGAGCAGAATTCCTTCTTCAGGACCTTGATCGCGACGAAGCGGTTCAGCTTATGGCAGCGCGCGCGGTATACCTCGGACATGCCGCCGCTGCCGATCACCTCGATGATCTCATATCTGTTCTGCAGGTAGACGCCCGGTCTCAGGATCATACGGCCGCCCCCTCTCCTTCAGGCAGCACAATGACGACAGAGATATTATCCCTGCCGCCGTTCGCGTTTGCCTCCTCGATGAGGGCCTTCGCGGCCTCCTCCGGCTCCGGATGAGCGAGGAGGATCCTCCCGATCTCCTCATCTCCGACCATGTTCGTGAGTCCGTCCGAGCAGATGAGCACTGTGTTCACGCCCGGAAGCTCGACCTCAAACGCGTCGATATCCACCCGCGGACCTATCCCGACCGCCCGGGTGATGATGTTCTTATGCATTTGATACATGCTGCTGCCGCGCTTCATGCGGCCCGCCTGGACCATCTCCTCTACATAGGAATGGTCCCGGGTCACCTGCTTCGGGATGCTGCTGCCGTCCTCCATGACGTACAGCCGGCTGTCGCCGATATTGAATACGCACAGGATGTCCCCGTCGACCACCGCAGCCGTCAGCGTGGAGCCCATGCCGGCAAGATGCGGCTCCTTTAAGGACTCCAGGAAAAGCGAGCGGTTCGCCTCCTCGATGGCCTCGCGGAGGATCCTCACCGGGGCCCCCTCCGGGTACTCCCCGACGAACGACGTGATCCGCTCTACAAGCATGCGCGAGCAGTAGTCCCCTGCCTGGTGCCCTCCCATGCCGTCCGCGACCATGAAAAGATTCGGGAGGCCGCCCAGCGGCGAGGTGCTCATGAAGACCGTATCCTGGTTCTGTACCCGGACGCGGCCTTTGTCAGTCAGTGCCGATGCTTTCATAATAAAGATCCTTATCTATCTGTTTCTCCGGCATACCGCCTGCGCAGCTGACCGCACGCGCCGTCGATATCCCGTCCCATTTCCCTTCTAATAGTAACATTAATCCCGTTCTTTTCAAGCTGATTCTTGAAGCGCCGGACTGCCTCCGGCGCGGTCTCCCGGTACCCGCGCTCCGTCACCGGGTTCACGGGGATCAGGTTCACATGCCCCTTTCTGGGCTTCAGAAGGCGGCTCAGCTTCTCCGCCGTCTCCTCCGAATCGTTGACGCCTGCCACCAGGCTGTACTCGAAGCTTACGCGCCTGCCGGTCTTCTCAAAATACACGCTGCAGGCGTCAAGGATCTCGCGGATGGTGTACCTGTTCGCGATGGGCATGAGCTCCCTTCTCGTCTCGTCGTCCGCCGCGTGGAGCGACAGCGCGAGCGTCACCTGGAGCCCCTCGTCCGCGAACCGCAGGATGTTCGGGACGATCCCGCAGGTCGACACGGTGATGTTCCGCTGGCTGATGTTCAGCCCGTTCTCATCGCTGATCATACGGAGGAAGCGAACTACGTTTTCATAATTGTCCATGGGCTCCCCCGAGCCCATGATGACGATGTTCGAGACCCGCTCCCCGACGTCCTCCTCGATCCTGTAGATCTGGTCGAGCATCTCCCCCGCGGTAAGGCTCCGCGCGAGGCCGCCGATGGTGGACGCGCAGAAGCGGCAGCCCATCCGGCACCCCGCCTGGGAGCTGATGCACACGCTGTTCCCGTGGTGGTAGCGCATGAGGACGCTCTCGATCCGGTTCCCGTCAGGAAGCTCGAAAAGGTACTTGTGCGTATCGTCAAGCTTCGAGATCTGTACCGTGACCTTCTTGAGGACCGTGAGCTCGCAGTCGCGCTCCAGCGACTCGCGGAGCGCAAGCCCCAGGTTCGTCATTTCCGCAAACGACGAAGCCTTCCTTTTATGGATCCACTCGTAAAGCTGCTTCGCGCGGAATTTCTTTTCCCCGCGGGACACGAGGAAGTCCGAAAGCTCCGGAAGCGTCATGGATTTGATATCTGTCCTGTCACTCATTTCCTGCTCCCTTTTTCCTGAAGAGTGCGAAAAAGAAGCCGTCGGACGGGAACTGCCCCGGAAGGAGGAGGCACCAGCCCTCCTTAAGATGCGCCCCCGCGGGCGTCCCGCAAAGCGCCGGAAGGCGCCCCGAAAGGTCCGCCCCCGAAAACTCCGGGTGCTCTTTTAAGAACCAGGCCATGTTCTCCTCGTTCTCCGCGGGATCCACCGTGCAGGTGCTGAAAAGAAGCCTCCCGCCCGGCTTTACGTACCGCGCGGCATTGCCGAGGATCTCCCTCTGGAGCGCCGCGAGCTGCCTGAGTCCCTCCGGCTTCACGTTCTCCTTGATGTCCGGCTTCCTGCCGATCACGCCAAGCCCCGAGCACGGAAGGTCCGCGATCAGGAGGTCCGCCTTTTCCGAAAGCTCCGGACGGAACACCCTCGCGTCATTCACCCCGGGGACGATGCAGGTAAAGCCCGCACGTTCCGCGTTCTCACGGATCCTGTCCGCCTTCGCCTCACTGATATCGAAGGAAAGGATCTCTCCCCTTCCTTCCATCATGTCCGCCGCCGCGATGGATTTCCCGCCCGGCGCGGCGCAGAGGTCGATCACCGTCTCCCCGGGCGCGGGCGCCGCCGCAGCGACAGAAAGCGCGGAGCTTAAGTCCTGCACATAGGCCCTGCCCTTAAGGAGCGTCTCCATGGAGCCGGTCATCTCCGTATCCGGGAGCCTGAAGATCCCGGGAAGGTACGGGGACTCCTCCATCGTGAGGGCCGCGCCCTCCGTTCCGGATGTCTCCTCTCCGGCTGACGGCATCCCGCCCTCCTTAAGGAGCTCCTGCGCGCCGTCCCCGGCGGCGTTCCGGACCATCCGCACATACAGCGGCTGCTTCCCGAGGCAGGCGGCAAAGAATCCCTCCGCCGCCGCCCGCCCGCAGTGCTCTGAGATGAGGTCCGCCATCCACGCGGGGACCGAGTACTTCAGCGTCAGGTCGTCCGTCGCGGAAAGCTCCGCGCGGATGCCGTCACGCTCCGAGGCAAGCTTCCGCACCACGGCGTTCACGAACCCGCGAAGCCCCCTTAAGCCGCGCCGGACGGTCAGCTCCACCGCCTCGTTCGTCACGGCGCGCACCGGGACGCGGTCCATGTAAAGCAGCTGGTAATACGACATGCGGAGGATGTTCCGGACAGCCGGCTTCATCTTCCGCGTCTTTACCGTGGAGTAGCGGTCGATCACCAGGTCCGCCTGGATCCGGTACTCCACGGTGCCATGTACAAGCCTTGTAAAAAACGACCGGTCTTCCCTGCGCATCCAGGCATACTTTTCCCTGGCCGCAGAGAGGACCGCATGAGAAAACGCTCCGTCCTCCAGGATCTGCAAGAGACAGTCCAGGGCGACGGAGCGCGCGTTTACGTCAGTCACGGCGTCTGTTTCCTCCGAACAGGATCACGAGTCTTAAAAGCTGCAGAAGCGACGATGCCGCTGCCGCGACATAGGTGAGCGCGGCGGCGCCGAGGACCTTCCTCGCACTGCCGATCTCCTGCGGCGGCAGGATCCCCGTATCATTCAGCTGGCGGAGCGCACGGCCGCTCGCGTCGAGCTCCACGGGCAGCGTCACGATCTGGAAGAGGACCGCGAGGCTGAACGCCATGATGCCGATCTGCACGAGCTGGTAGCCGAAAACGCTCCCGCCCTGCGCGAGCAGGAAGCCGACCAGGATGAGCGGCCAGCTGAGCTTCGAGCCGAGGTTCGCGACCGGCACGATCGCCGCGCGGAGCCTCAGCGGGAAATATCCGACGTTGTCCTGGATCGCGTGCCCGCACTCATGGGCAGCCACGCCGACCGCCGCGATGCTTGTGGAATTGTAGATGACCTCGGAAAGGTTCACGGTCCGGTTTCTCGGATCATAATGGTCCGTGAGCTGTCCGGCAACGGGGTTCACCGAAACGTCGTAGATCCCGTTCGCGTGCAGGATCCGGAGCGCGACCTCCCTGCCGGTGAGCCCGCTCATGGAGCGCTCCCTCGAATACCTGGCGAACGTGCTCGTCATCCTGGACGATGCCATCATCGTGATGACGACGCCGATCAGGACAAGAATGTAGGTCGGGTCAAAACCGTAATAATACATGGCTCTTCCTCCTTTGCTTTCAGATCAAAGCCCGTGTTTCAGCTGTTTCCTTCCCGTGTTTCAGCTGTTTCCTTCCCGTTTCCCGGACAGTACCGCTCCGGGCTTTACGCGCGCGCCGCGGAGCCAGGCCGCGGTCTCCATGCGCTTTTTGCCCTCCGGCTGCACCTCGTCGAGCGCGAGGACTCCGTCCCCGGTCTTTACGAAAAGCGCGCCGTCCGCCTTAAGCACCGTTCCCGGCAATGCCTTTTCCGCGTCCGTCCCGGAAGAAGCCGCGAAGGCCTTCTCCGCCGCTTCCGTCTCTGCGGCTCCCGCGACGTGGGTCCGCCAGACCTTCAGCATCCTCCCATCAAGGAATGTGAACACGCCGGGCCACGGGGAAAGGCCCCTGACCAGACGCTCAAGCGCGTCCGCGCCCTTCGTCCAGTCCGCGTTCCCGTCCTCCTTCGACAGCATGGCGGCGTAAGCCGTGGTGGTCTCGCCCTGCTTTACGGGGGTGATGTCCCCGGCCTCGAGCCCCTTCAGCGTATCGACGATCGCCTCCGCGCCGAGCTCTGTCAGCCGGTCGAACAGCGAGCCGCCGGTCTCATCCGCCGCAAGCTCCACCCTGTACTGCCTGAGGATGTCCCCGGTATCAAGCCCGGTCCCCATGAGCATAGTGGTGACGCCCGACTCCTTCTGTCCGTCGATCACGGCCCACTGGATGGGCGCCGCGCCGCGGTACGCGGGAAGGAGCGACGCGTGGATGTTGACGCATCCGTACCTCGGGATATCAAGGATCTCCTTCGGAAGGATCTTCCCGTAGGCGGCGACGACAAAGACGTCAGCGCCTGCCTCCCGGAGGGTCTTCCAGAGCTCCGGGTCCTTCATCCTGACCGGCTGGAGCACCGGGATGCCGGCAGCGAGCGCCGCCTCCTTCACAGGAGTAAAATGCATCTCATGGCCGCGTCCCTTCGGCTTGTCGGCCTGCGTAAGGACCAGGACGACCTCATGCCCTGCCGAAAGGACCGCCTTTAACGGGGCTACCGCGAAATCCGGCGTCCCCATGTATACGATCTTCATACTGGGTCAGCTCCTTTATGATTCCCCGTCTTCGGGGGAATCCTCCTCTTCCATTTCCTCGAGCTCGGAGTTGTCGATGAGCCCGCCTTCCGCCTTCTCGTCGTAGAGATGGCCGTCCAGGTGGTCCAGCTCATGGCAGATGCAGCGCGCGAAGAGCTCCGTCGCGTCGATGGTGTAAGGCTCCATGTTTTCGTCAAGCGCCTCGCAGACCACGTGGTCCGGGCGCGTCACGATACCGCTCTTTCCCGGGATGCTCAGGCACCCCTCGTAGCCGGTCTGCTCTCCCTCCGAGAACACGATGCGCGGGTTGATGAGCGTGTGGGGCTGGCCGTCCTCGACCTCGATCACCACGATCCGCTTCAGGATGCCGACCTGCGGCGCCGCGAGGCCCACGCCGTTCTCCGCGTGCATGGTCTCGTACATATCCCCGATGAGATCCCGCAGCCGGGGGGTCATCGCCTTTACTTCCTTGCATACCTTTCCGAGGATCGGATCCCCGATGGTCCTGACTTCTCTTAATGCCATATATACTCCTTAAAGGCCCCTCTTACGGGGCCCCGCACCCGGGCGTTCAGCTAAAGTCAAAAAGCACGGAAACGCCCGCGGGGTATGCCCCGCGGAAAGCCGCATCCGTCTCTTTTTTAACGGATAACAGTATATCATACGCCCTGTGTTTAATATATATCAATTTTCTGAAGTAATCGTGAACTTTGTATACACCCGCATTGACCGGGCCGATCATCACGGCGCCGCGTTTTTCCGCCTCCGCGCTAAGAAGTCCGGCGTAAAACCCGGCCGCCTCCGTGAGCAGCGCTTCGTCGCGGGAAGCGCACTGGATGGTCAGAAGCCGGACTGCGGGCGGATAGCCCCCCGCCTCGCGGTACGCCATCTCATTCTTAAAGAACATCCGGTAGTCCTGGGCCGCCGCCGCGGAGACCGCGTAGTGCTCCGGACGGTAGGTCTGGATCACGACGTCGCCCGGCCGCTTCCCCCGGCCCGCCCTTCCGGCCGCCTGCACAAGCAGCTGGAAGGTGCGCTCCGCGCTCCGGTAGTCCGGGACGTAGAGCTCTGTATCTGCCGCCATGATGCCGACCAGCGTGACGTTCGGGAAGTCATGGCCCTTCACGACCATCTGCGTCCCGATGAGGATGTCCGCCCCGCCCCCGGCGAAGGTCTTTAAAATGTCGCCGCCCGCGTTCTTCCCTGCCGCCGCGTCCGCGTCCATGCGGAGCACGCGCGCCTCCGGGAACGCTGCCTTCGTAAGCTCCTCAAGCTTCTGCGTCCCGGTGCCGAACCCCGCAATGTAGGGGGAGCCGCAGTCGGGGCAGCTCTTCGGAAGCGGGACCGTGTAGCCGCAGTAATGGCAGACCAGCCGGCCGCCCGTGTGGAGCGTCAGCGTGACGTCGCAGTGCGGGCAGCGGACCGCGTTTCCGCAGCTCCTGCAGGAAACGAAGTTCGAGTAGCCGCGCCTGTTCATGAACAGGATCGTCTGCTCCTTCTTTGAAAGCCGGTCGTCGATGAGGCGCTTAAGCTCCCGGCTGAAGACCGAACGGTTCCCCTCCGCGAGCTCCTTCCTCAGGTCCACGACGTGCGTCGCCGCAGGCCTTGCCCCCTCCACTGCCCGCTCCGGGAGCGTAAGGAGCGTGTACTCCCCGGCTGCCGCCTTCTGAAAGGAGGCGGACGACGGCGTCGCGCTCCCGAGGACCAGCGCCGCGTTATGCATGCCGGCGCGCGCCTCCGCCACGTCCCGCGTCTCGTACCGGGGGACCGTGTCGTTTTTGTAGGCGCCGTCATGCTCCTCGTCGATGATGATGATGCCGGGGTCCCGGAACGGCGCGAACACCGCGGACCTCGGCCCGATCAGGATGTCCGCCTTCCCCTCCGCCGCGCGGCGGAACTGGTCGTAGCGCTCCCCCTTCGAAAGCCGCGAGTGGATGATGGCGACCCGTTTCCCGAAGATCCGCTCGAACCGCGCGACCGTCTGGAAGGTAAGGGAGATCTCGGGGATCAGGAGAATCGCCTGCCGTCCCTGTTTCAGGACCTCCCGGATCATCTCCGCGTAGACCTCCGTCTTGCCGCTCCCGGTCACCCCGTAAAGAAGGTACCGCCCGCGGATCCCCTGCTCCTGGTCCCTTATGAACCTTCCGACAGCCGCGGCCTGCGCTTCGTTCAGCGTCACGGAAAGGCCGGCCGCGGGGATGTCCGCCGCGTTTTTCTCCCCGGGGTAGATCCCCTCGGTGACCCGGACCGCCCCGTCGGACACCATGGCACGGATGGAAGCGGTCCCGACGCCAAGCTGCCTGGACGCCGTCCGGAAGGGCAGCGTCCCGTTATGCCGGACCAGCGCCTCCGCGAGCCGCTGCTGCGCGGTGTGGTGCTTCCGCCCCTTCTCCTCCGCGTACGCGGCAAGCTCCGGAAGGCTTATGACCGCGGTGATGTGCCGCGAGGCACGGACCCCTACCTTCGTCTTCACCGGGAGCACGGTCTTCAGCGCCTGGTTCAGCATGCATCCGTAGTGAAGATGCATCCAGACCGCGAGCCTTAAAAGATCCGCCTCGGCGGAAAACTGCTTCTCCGCAGGCCCCAGGATCTCCTTCAGCCGCACCGCGCCCTCCGGGGGCGTGTCTCTCAAAGAAAGAATATAGCCGGTCTTCGGGCGGTCCCCGTTTCCGAAAGGCACCCTGACCGGCATACCCGGGCATGCCCGGTCCCTGAGCGTGTCCGGGACGATGTAGGTAAACGGCCGGTCCACGTTCTCGTTCGTTATATCGATAATGATATCCGCGTATTTATTCTGCATTCCCGCTCATTCTGTCCGCAAGGACGGAAAGCTTCATACTGTTCGAGCCCTTGAAAAGCACGGCGTGTCCCGGACGGGTAAAGCGTTCAAGCGCCTCCTGGAGGGCGTCCCTGTCCGTAAACGAAAAGATCCTGACGTCCGCCCCTTCCGTTTCACGCACGCCCGCCGCGATCTGCTCCGCGAGCGGCCCGAGCGTAAAGAGGACGTCCGCCTTCCTGCCCTCCGCGAGGAACCTCCCGATCCCGCGGTGCATTTCCGGCGCCCCGTCTCCGAGCTCCTTCATATCCGCGAGGACCGCGGTCCGCACGTCCGCGTCCGTCATCTCCCCGAGGATCTCCAGCGCCGCGCGCATGGAATCCGGGCTCGCGTTGTAGCTGTCGTCGATGACCGTGACGCCGTCCCGGTAAAAGATCTGCTGCCTGTGGCGGTATCCGCGGAACTCGGAAAGCTTTTCCGCGGCCCCATGGAGGTCCACGCCGAACGCGTCCGCGACCGCGAGCGCCGCCATGGCGTTCAGGACCTGGTGCTTTCCGTAGACCGAGAGCTTTACGGGGATCCGCTTTCCGTTCACGACCGCCGTAAAGCGCGGGCAGCCGTGGTCCAGCGTCACGTTCTCCGCGTACGCCTCGCAGTCATCCGTGAGCCCGTAGCGCACCCGGCGGAAGCCCTCCCGGACAGGACAGTTCCTGAGGAGCGGGTCCTCGCCGTTCACGAAGACCGTGCTGCCCTCCGGCATGCCGTCCTGGATATGCGCCTTTTCTTTGAGGATCCCCTCCTGCGAGCCCAGCATCTCGATGTGGGACACGCCGATGTTCGTGAACACCGCGGCGTCCGGCTTAACGAGGCTGCTGATCCTTGTCATCTCCCCGGGGATGCTCACGCCCATCTCGATCACGCCGATCTCATCCGCGGCGGAGATCTCGGAAAGCGTCAGCGGCACGCCGATCTGGCTGTTGTGGTTCCCCGGCGTCCTGTAGACGCGGAAGCCGGCGGAAAGCGCCGCGGCGATCATCTCGCGCGTGGTGGTCTTCCCGACCGAGCCGGTCACGCCGACCAGCGGGATGCCCCGCCTTCTCCGGCAGGCGGCGCCCAGGGCCTGCAGCGCCTTCAGCGTATCGTCCACCGCGATGAGGGCGAAGCCTGTTTCCGGTGCCGCGCCTTCAAGTGCGGGGCCGGCAGCATCAGCCGCGCCGGAAGCCGCCTTCAGGGAGACGTCGCCCTCCGCGGTAAATGCCGCGGCAGCGCCTGCCTTTTCGACGTCCGCAAGGAACCGGTGCGCGTCCGTGCGCTCGCCGACGATCGGCACGAAAAGCGTGCCCTCCGGGACATCTCTTGAATCGATGCTGATATGCGTGACCAGGGCGCCGGGATCTCCGCGGAGAAGCTTCCCGCCGACGGCATCCACGATCTCACGGATCTTCATTTCTTCCATATATATACCGTCAACCTTTCCCGCCGAAGCGCTCATTCAGCGCCTCGCCGATGACCTCGCGGTCAAGGAAGTGATGGCGCACGCCGTTGATCTCCTGGTAATCCTCGTGGCCCTTGCCGATCACGGCGATCATATCGCCCGGCTGCGCCTCCCTGACCACGTGGAAGATCGCTTCCCTGCGGTCCGGGATCTCTATGAACCTTCCGCCTGTCTTCTCGATGCTCCCGCGGATATCGGCGATGATGTCCTCCACCTTCTCGAAGCGGGAGTTGTCCGCCGTGATCACGGAGAGGTCCGCCATCTTCCCGCCGATCTCGCCCATGGAATAACGGCGGTCCTTCGCGCGGTTCCCGCCGCAGCCGAAGACGACGACCAGGCGCTTCGGATCATACTCGCGGAGGGTCTTTAAAAGCGCCTCCATGCTGACCGCGTTGTGTGCGTAGTCCACCAGCACCGTGAAGTCGCCGGAGTAGGCGATCTCCATGCGCCCGTTCACGCGGATGTCCTCAAGGCCTGTCTCCAGCACCTCCGGGGAGGCGCCGAGGATATCCGCCGTTGCAAGCGCGGCGAGCGCGTTGTCCGCGTTGAAGCGGCCCGGGATACCGACGCGCGGCATGAGGTCCCTGTCCGGGGACAGGAAGCGGAAGCCGAGGCCCACGAAGCCGTCCTCCGAAATGTAGCGGAGGTCCTCCATGGTGAAGTCCGCCCGCTTCTCCGCGCTGTAGGTGTAGATCATGTCGCACTCCGCGTTCGCGGTCATGTAGTCCGCGTGCGGGTCGTCCGCGTTGATCAGCGCGACGCGGCACCTCTTGAACAGCTCGGACTTCCACCTTAAGTACTCGTCAAAGTCCTTATGCTCGTTCGGCCCGATATGGTCGGGGGAAATGTTCGTGAAAACGGCGACGTCATACAGGATCCCGCCGACACGGTGCAGCATAAGTCCCTGGCTCGAGACCTCCATGACCGCGTGCGTGCAGCCCGCCTCCGCCATCTTCGCGAACGTCTCCTGGATCTCATAGGACTCCGGCGTGGTGTTCTTCGTCGGCGTATGCGTATCCCCGATCGTGATGCCGTTCGTCCCGATGAGGCCGGCCTTTCCGCCGTTCTTCTCGATCAGCGCGCGGATCATATGCGTCGTGGTGGTCTTGCCCTTGGTCCCGGTGACGCCGATGGTCACCATCTTTTCCGCCGGAAAATCGAACCAGGCGGCGGACAGCTCCGCGAGCGCCTCCCTCGCGTCCGCCACGCGGACCGCGCCAAGCCCCTCCGGGATCTCGCAGTCATGCTCGATGACCACTAAGGCAGCGCCCGCCTTCGCGATATCCGGAAGGACGTTGTGGGAATCAAAGTTCGCGCCCTTCATGCATACAAAAAGGCAGCCTTCCGTTACTTTCCTAGAATCATAGCAGAGCGCGGTGACATCCGCGTCCGCGTCGCCGCATACAGGCTCGTACACGAACCCGTTCGCGGCCGCCTTGCTTATGAGCTTCATACCCTTGTCCTTCTTTTATTATGATTTTAACTCTGCGGGAATATTTCCTCGCTTTTAAGTGGCGGGTTATAAAGAACTTCCCCCAGCGGGGATCCGGTCCCCGCCGGGATAAACGCTCCGTACGCGTTACAGATGAGGAGCGCCGCTGGAACATACCACCGGGCGGGCCATGCCGCCGGAACGCGGAAGACTGCGGACCAGGACGTACGGTGCGCTGTAAGGACCGCCGGATGGCTGCACGCGCGGAGGACCGGCCCCGGGTTGATGCCGGCCGGAGCGCGGTGCAGATGCCAGGACGGCGGGACTTACACGGAGCGCAGCTCCCGCACCTCGTTCCCTCCGGGCTTAATCACATGCCCGACTGCCTGAGGAGCTCCTCGAACTGCTCCGAGGTCATAAGGATCTCCCTCGGCTTCGTTCCCTGCTCGTCTCCCACGACGCCCGCGTCGTTCAGCTGGTCCATGATCCTCGCGGCGCGGTTGAAGCCGATCTTGAACATTCTCTGCAGGTTTCCGATCGACGCCTTCTTCCGCTCGATGATGAAGCGGCCGGCCTGCGGGAAGAGCTCGTCCCTTCCGGAGGAGGAGCCGCCGGAGCCTGCGTCGCTCCGCGCGATCTGTTCGATGGTCTCCTTCGAGTACGACGGCGGCAGGTCCTCGTCCTTGATAAAGTCAACGATCTTCTGCACCTCGTTGTCGGAAACGAAGGCGCCCTGCACACGCATGGGCTGCGGCGCGCCCTGCGGGGAGAACAGCATATCGCCCTTCCCCAGGAGCTTCTCCGCGCCGACGTGGTCCAGGATGGTGCGCGAGTCGACGCCGGACGAGACCGCGAACGCGATGCGCGACGGGATGTTCGCCTTGATGAGGCCCGTGATGACGTTGACCGACGGGCGCTGGGTCGCGATGACAAGGTAAATGCCGGCGGCGCGCGCAAGCTGTGCCAGGCGGCAGATAGACTCCTCGACGTCGTTCTGCGCGATCATCATGAGGTCCGCCAGCTCGTCGATGATGATCACGATCTGCTCGAGCTTCTTCGGAAGCTTTTCCGGATCCGCGGTACCGCTCCGCAGTGCCTCGTCGACCCTCTGGTTGTAGCCCCGGAGGTCCCTCACGCCGGTCGACGCGAACTTCTTGTAGCGTTCGTTCATCTCCTGCACCGCCCAGTTCAGCGCCCCGGAAGCCTTCTTCGGGTCCGTGACGACCGGGATCATAAGGTGGGGGATGCCGTTGTAAACAGACAGCTCGACCACCTTCGGGTCGATCATGATCAGCTTCACGTCCTTCGGCTGGTACCGGAACAGGATGCTCATGATCAGCGTGTTGATGCAGACCGATTTTCCCGATCCGGTCGCGCCCGCGATCAGGAGGTGCGGCATCTTCGTGATGTCGGTGACCACCGTCTGCCCGCCCAGGTCCTTGCCGACCGCGAACGCGATCCTGGCTTTGCTGTTTACGTAGGCCGGGCTCTCAAAAAGATCGCGGAGATAGACCGTATTGTTCTCCCTGTTCGGGACCTCTATGCCGACCGCGGACTTGCCCGGGATGGGCGCCTCGATCCGGATATCCGAAGCCGCCAAGCTCAGCTTGATGTCGTCCTGAAGCGCGACGATCCGGCTGACCTTCACGCCCTGCGCAGGCAGGAGCTCATACCGGGTGACCGTCGGCCCGCGGCTGTAGCCGGAGACCGTGACGTCGACCCCGAAGCTGTGAAGCGTCTGCTGAAGCTTTTCGGCGGTCTCCTTGTACTCCTCGTCCGATTCCGTATTCGGGTTTATACTGCCCTTTTCAAGAAGGTCAAGCGGCGGGACCAGGTACTTCGGTGCCGTGACCTCCGCCTCCGGCCTCGCCTCGCTGACGGCGGCAGTCCACGCCTCCTCAGCCTTCCGGGCCGCGGCTTTCACCTCGTCGGCGCCGGCCTCCGCCCGCTTTTCCTCCATCCGGAGCTTCACGTTCTGGACCTCGCTCCGGATGACCTTGCCGGATGCCGTCACGACAACGCGTTCATCCGGATCATCAGCCTCCCCGTACATGGAGGGGCTTTCCGGACCGGTCCCGGCGGGCATGCCCCAGTCGTCCGCTCCATTGCCTCCGGCGGGCACGCCCCACTCGTCCGCTCCGCTGCCTCCGGCGGGTACGCCCCAGTCGTCCGTTCCATTGCCTCCGGCGGGTACGCCCCAGTCGTCCGCCCCGGTGTCTCCGGCGGGCACGCCCCAGTCATCCGTTCCATTGCCTCCGGCGGGCACGCCCCACTCGTCCGCTCCGCTGCTTCCGGCGGGTACGCCCCACTCGTCCGCTCCGCTGCTTCCGGCTGATGTACTGCTTCCGGCGGAAGCGTCCCAGCTCTGCGGCTGGTAGGTATCCTCCCTCTCAAAACTCACCGTACGGTTTCCGGCCGGTGCCGCTGCCGCCGCAGGCGCTGCTCCTGTTGCCGCGGCAGTTCTTCCTGACATTCCTGCCGCCGCTGCCGCAGTTCTTTCCGCAGCAGCTGCCATTCCCGCCGAAGCTGCCCCGGCGGATGCCGCGGTCCCTGCAGCCGCCGCGCCCTTCTTCAGTATGGACATGGCGCTTTCGAACGCCTGGTCAATATAAGGATCCTGACGGTCGTAGTCCGGCTCCTCCGGCCTGGTCCCGTCAAGGATGGAACCCGCAAATTCCGGTCTCACCGGGATCTCCGGGATACCGGAACCGCGTCCCGTCCCGGCGTCTGTCCCGGCCTGCTTTCCAGCGGGCCGCTTCCCTGTGGTACGCCTTCCGGCGTCCCAGGGCTCCGGAGCCTTCGGTCCCGTGCTCTCCGGCTCCGTATCCGCCGCGCTTTCCCTGCCGGTGCCGGCCGCTGCTTTTGCCGCTGCAAGGGACGTATCGGTCTCCGCAGCTGCCGGGATCTTCTCTTCTTCAGGCTCCGTGACCGTATCTGCCTTGCCGGGCATGTCCCCGGCCGGTTCCGGATCCGCGGAAGCTGCTGCCTTTCCGGACGCGAGCTCTGTCCTCACTGTCGCGGGGCCGCCGGCATAAGCCGCCTTTTCCTGGCCTGCATATGCAGGCGCGTCCGGTCCACCGGGAGCACTGTCCTGAGGGGCAGGAAGCTTTGAAAGATCCGTCGCGTTCAGGTCGATGTCCGCCGCGCGGCGCTCCTCAAGGAGCCTTCTCCGCTCCTCGCGGATCCGGTGACGCTCCTCGCGGTAATTCCCGAAGTCCTGCTTCGCGTGGCGGTACGCCTTTCCGCTCCCCGTCCGGACAGCGCCCACGAAGGAGCGCTCCGTGATGGCGACCATGGCGAGGATGAAGAGGACGGCCAGCACGATGAAGGTCCCGACCGGGCCCAGGGCGCTGTTCAGCCTCCCGGAGAGCCCGCCGCCGAAGAGTCCGCCGGCCTTCCCCGCCTCGTAATACTGCCTGAGCGCGCCCTTCTCCTTTATGTGTTCCCCGAAGAAGAGATGGATGAGCGCCGCTGACGTAATGAACGCGGTCCAGACCGCCGCAAGCTTCAAATACACCTTCCCGCTCTCCGCGTACCTGACGCTCACAAAGCAGCTCAGGACCAGGAGCACCGGGAACAGATACCCTGCAACGCCGAAGAGGCCCAGCTGCAGCCTCCTGAAGAAGCCGCCGACTGTGCCGATGAGCCCGAAATTACTCAGGAACAGAAGGACCGACAGCGCGAAAAGAAGGATATAGGACGCTTCATGACGCATGAACGCGTTCTGCTGCCTTCTCTCCTCCGAGACCCTCTTCCGTCCTGCGGACGATGTCCGTTTTGCCGCGGATGAGGACCTGGTCCCGCGCCCCGCGGATGTCTTTTTTGTATTCCTGCCTGCCAAAAGCCTGCCTCCTGATATTCCGTCCGCGCCGCGGCATCCCGCGCGTGAACATAATTACCGTACTTTACATAATAACATAAAATTCGGCCGGAATGCAATGATCCCGACCGAATATGTGTTCGTTTCCCGGTCCCTCCGGGCTGAAAGGCTTCAGTCTCCGAGCACGTTTCGGATGGCTCTCGGCGTGCGGTAGTTCCAGGAGGAGATCTTGATGCCGGAACGGCGGCTCGCCGCGTTGACGATCTGGCCGTTGCCGATGTAGATGCCGACGTGATTGATCACGCCCCTGGAATTCGAGTAGAATACCAGGTCGCCCGGACGCATCTCGGACGATGATACCTTTTTGCCCATCTGCGCCTGCGAGCCGGAATAATGCGGCAGTCCTACGCCGAAGTGCGCCATGACGGACATCGTGAAGCCCGAGCAGTCGCAGCCCTTCGTCAGGCTGGTGCCTCCCCAGACGTAGCGGTTCCCCAGGAACTGCAGCGCGTAGTTCACGATCTGCTGGCGCCTTGAAGCCGACTGCATTGCCGCCTCCTCCGCCGGGCTGAACTTCACGGCCTCGGTGAGGGTGTAGCGGACGTCGACGAACTCGGACTTGACGAAGGCGTGGTCCTCCTCCTCGAGCTCGATCTTGACCCAGCCGTCCTGCTGCTCCAGCACGGGGTAGCGCTCCTGGTTCGTGATCTGCGTCCAAATAGACGCGGCCTCCGAGGGCTCCGAGCGCGCGTTCAGGACGTCCGTACTGACGATGGCCATAAGCTGCGCGTTCTCAACGGCAAGGTCCTTCGCGCGCTGTCCTGTCGCGATATAGTCGGCGGAGACGTAGCCCGTGACCGGGCCCGAGCGGACCTTCAGCCACCCGTCCGCCGTCTCGAGGATGTCGCAGCCCGAACGGGCCGTCATCTTCCCGATGATCTTTTCGTCCTTGCCGGGCTTCTCGTGGATGTTCAGGTAGTTTTCCACCACTGCCACGCCGATGTTGTCGTAGAGGTTCAGGACCATCTGCCGGAGGTCCAGCTTCCTCGCCTCGTTGAGGCAGAGCCGGACGTCGCAGTAGTCTCCGCTGATCCAGCCCTCGTTGATGCGGAGCCAGTTGTCCTGCGTCTCCTGCACCACGTAGCGCTCGTTCTTAAGGACCGCGCCGACCAGCTCTCCGTCTGTCCCGGGGGTGCTGCGGACGTTCAGCTTTTCCGTGCCGACGACCGCGCGCTCCTTCACTTCCTTTCTTGCGAGCGCGCGGGCCTCGTCGCCCGTCTTAACGTAATCGCTGTGGATATAGCCCTCGATCCCGCCGGACGTCATGTGGATCCAGCCGTCCTCCGTGGTGTCGAGGATCTCGCAGGCGCTGCCGTCATAGAGCTTTCCTATGATATCGGCATTCTGCGCGCCCTCCGAGTGGACGTTCAGGTACCCGCTCACCTTCACGAGTCCCATGTTCGTGTATCCGGCAATGACGGCATCGATCGCCGCCTCCCGCTCCGCCGCGGCGATCTCCTCCGCGCTGAGCGTGGTCTCCGGCACCGCGGAGGTCTCCACGGCAGCCGTGCCGGCCTCCTCCGCAGGCTTTCCCGCGCGCGCACCGAAAAAGATCACGACGGCCGCGGCCGCAAGAAGGCCCGCCGCGAGGTACGGGCCGGCAGGACGTCTCCGCCGCCTGGACCTTCCCGGCGTCAGGTCAAATATGTCTTTCTCCATAGTTTCCTCATGTCAGGGCCGGCATCCGGCTGTTTCCCGGGCTTGTTCCACCTTGACCGGACATCAGGGGGAACAGACCGGAAACCGCTTTCTCAGGCGGCCCTGCCTTTTTCATACATTATAACCGCGTAATTTCAGGTAGCATTTTACGAGCTCGGCGGCCTGCGGGACGGTGATGTCCGTCGTGTTGACCGGGAGGTCGTAAAGCTGGATATCGCCCCAGTTGTTGCCTGTGTAGTACCTGCAGTAATCGCGGCGCTGGCGGTTGATCTTCTGGATCCTGCGGACCGCCTCCTCGGTATCCACGCCGTCCACCTCGATGACGCGGCGGATCTTCTGCGCGAGATCGCAGTACACGAACAGGCTCACGTATTCGATGTTTCCGGCGGTCTCGAGCACAAAGTCGGAGCATCGTCCGATCAGGATGCAGGAGCCCTCCTCCGCGAGCTGGCGGATCGCCGCGGCCTCAAGCTTGAACAGGTTCTCCGGCTTCGTCACGTTCGAGTCAAAGCTCGGGCGGTCAAGGATGTTCCGCGCGCTTCCCAAAAGGCTGCGTCCCGGCTTTTCGTCGTTCATGCGGAAATACTGCTCCGCGACCGCGGACTTTTCCGAAGCGGTCTTGATGATGTCGTCGTCATAGTAGGGGATGCCGAGCTCCTCTGAAAGCTCCTTGCCGAGCAGCCTTCCCCCGCTTCCGTATTCACGCTCGATCGTGATTACAAGTTTTTTATCCATTGAAAGACCTCCTTCTGTACAGCTGTGATGTCTCCGGATGCTCTGCTCTTCTCCATTATACCACAGGAACCCGCGCTCCGCGCGTCACAGGATCAGCATGAGGAGCGGGATCGTAATGAAGATGCCGAGCGTCGACAGGCAGTAGCCGGTCGCGCAGTACTTCTCGTCCGCGCCGTAGTTGCCGCACATGACGACCGTCTGCGTGACGACCGGGAGCGCCGCCTCGACGATGAACACGCTCCTCGCGAGCCCCTGCACGCCGAACAGCACGCAGAGGGCCGCGCAGACCGCCGGCCCCGCGATGAGCCTGAGGAACAGCATGAGCGGGATGCCCCGCTCCAGGCGGATGTGCCTGAACCCGAGCTCGTAGATCACATACCCGCTGTAAAGCATGGCGAGCGGTGTCGTGGTGCTGCTCATGTACTTTGAAAAGCTCATGACGAACTGCGGGAGGCGGATGTTCAGGGCCAGCAGGATGAACGCGAACAGCGTCGCGACGATTGGCGGCTTCGTGAGGATGTCCTTCACGATATCCGCAGGGGAATGCACCTTGGGCGCCGCCGTCCCGGAGTGCTCGATCAGCATGACGGCCACAGAGTTCGTGAACACCGTGTTCGCGATCCAGTAGAGCATGATGTAAGGGACGGCCTTGTCCCCGAAGAGCTGCGTGCACATGGGAAGCCCGATGAACAGCGTGTTCGGAAGGAACGCCATAACGACGAAAACGCCCTTCCTCTCCTTCGGCAGGTCCATGAAATGCGCAATCAAAAGGGAGATGAAAAGCATGGCGAGCGTCCCCAGGAAGGCGCAGAGCACCATGCCGAACGCTGACGCTACCTCGTCATGCGACAGGTTGTTTAAAATCCCGTAGATCGAATTGAACGGGACCGCGACGTTCACGACGAAGCGGCTCACGAATTTCTTTTCCGGCGTCTTCATCCATCCGAGGCATCCAAGGATATAGCCTACGGACATGAGGCAGAAAAGCATGAAAACTGCTGACAGAGCGTTGAAAAACTGGCCCATTGGCCCCTCCCCATCCTTGCCGCGGGACGTCCGCGGGATCTCGCAGGCCGGCGCCTGCCCTCCGGCGTTATCGTGCACAGAAAAGGCGGACGTCCCGCCCGCCTTTTATCCTTTTACTGCCGCAAGGAAAGTCACGGCTCGTCCCAGCTGTGGAACACAGCCTGGACGTCATCATCCTCGTCAAGAAGGTCCAGGATGCGCTGCATCTTCTTCTGGTCCTCCTCGTTCTTCAGCTCGACCCAGTTCTGCGGGATCATGCGGATATCCGCGTCCGCGACCGGGATGCCTTCCTTCTCGAACGCCTCGCGCACTGCGGAGAAATCATCCGGGTCGGTGAGGATCTCGTAGCTGTCCTCCTCGTCGTTGAAGTCCGCCGCGCCGGCGTCGAGCGCGAACATCATGAGCTCGTCAGGATCCATCTCGACCTCTTCCTTGTCGATGATGATCTGGCCCTTCCGGTCAAACATGTAGGACACGCAGCCCTGCGCGCCGACGTTGCCGCCGCCCTTTGAGAACGCCGCGCGGACGTTCGCCGCGGTGCGGTTTCTGTTGTCCGTCAGCGTCTCGACGATGATCGCGACGCCTGCCGGGCCGTAGCCCTCGTAGGTATTCTGTTCGTAGTTCACGCTGCCCAGCTCGCCGGAGGCCTTCTTGATGCCGCGGTCGATGGTGTCGTTCGGCACGTTGTTGGCCTTGGCCTTCGCGATGACGTCGCGGAGCCTCGAGTTGTTGGCCGGATCCGGGCCGCCCTCCTTGACCGCGACTGCGATCTCTCTTCCGATGACGGTAAAGATCTTGCCCTTCGCTGCGTCGTTCTTTTCCTTCTTATGCTTGATGTTGGCGAATTTAGAATGTCCTGACATGCAAAAGCTCCTTTTTTCTCACATATAAAACAACTTATTAATTCTAACACCCGCGTTTTTTTGCGTCAACCGTTCTGTCTCCGTGAAATTGACGGTTCTTGTGAAATTCACGGTCCTTTAAGAAAAACGCGTCCGGCTCACATGGGATCCGCGCCCGGCTCACATGAAATCCCCGTAGCGGTCGGAGAACCAGTCCTTGGTCCCGACGATCTCACCGTCGCGGTAATAGACGCGCGGCACGCGCTTCCCGATGTCGCAGACGAACTCGTACGGGAACCGCCCGCAGAGCGCGGAAAGCGCATCGACCGTGATCTCCTCCTCCCCGTCCTTTCCGAGGAGGGTGACAAGGCTTCCGGTCCGCGCCTCCGGGATCCCCGACACGTCGCACATGAACTGGTCCATACAGACCCGTCCCAGGATGGGGGCTCTCTTTCCGGCGATGAGCACATATCCCTTCCCGCTTAAAAGCCTCGGGTAGCCATCCCCGTAGCCAACCGGCACCGTCGCGACGCGCGTCTCGCGCTCCGCCCGGAAGGTCCCCCCGTAGCTAACCTCATCGCCTGCGTTTATGGTCTTCACGAACGTCACGCGGCTCTTTAAGGACATGAGCGGCTTCAGCGCGAGCTTCGTCCGGTCCACCTCGTCTGAAGGGTAGATCCCGTACATGGTGATGCCCGCGCGCACCATGTCGAAGTCCGTCCCGAGCCCCTCCATGATGCCAGCTGAATTCGCGACGTGGCGGATCTCCGGCACGACGCCTTCCTTCTTCAGGAAGCTTAAAAACTGCCGGTACCGCTCCACCTGCTCCCGCGCCTTCGTCAGGTCCTTCTCGTCGGCCCGGTACATATGCGTGAACAGCCCTTCGGCCTTCACGCCCGGAAGCGCCGCGATCCTGCCGGCGAGCGCCGCGTCCTCCTCCGTGGGGCGCATCCCGATCCGGCTCATGCCGGTATCGAGGGCGATGTGGACGGGTGCCGTCTTTCCCAGCTTCACCGCCGCGCGGCTCACGCCCTCCGCCTGCTCCATGGTGAAGACCGCGGGGCGGATGTCCGCGCGGACCATCTCCTCATAGTCGCCGCCCGTGTGCGGCCCGAGGACCAGGACCGGCTTCGTGATCCCGTGCATGCGGAGGTTCAGCCCCTCCTCCGGGGAAGCGACGCAGTAAAACGAGACGAACGCGTCCGCCTCCTTCGCGACCGGGACCGCGCCGTGGCCGTAGCCGTCCGTCTTCACGACTGCCGCCATCCTGACCCCCTCCGGGATCCGGTCCTTCATAGACTGAAGGTTAAACCTGAGCGCCGTGAGATCCACCTGCGCCCAGACTCTGGTATATGGATTCTGCTTCATACCCTGTGCCTCTTTTTCATATTTTCTGCTGCCCGCCTTAAGAGGCGGGAGACCTCCCCTGCCGGGTCAGTATTCCGGCTGCCGCATGACCGCCGGCAGCGCGTCCGCGACCTCGCGCGCGAGCACCCCGTGGACCGACAGCCCAGCGGAGGCCTTCCGCCCCGCGAGTCCGTGGAGGAACGAGCCGAACGCGGCAGCGTCGCCCTCCTCCATGCCGATACATATGAGTCCCGCGATCACGCCTGTCAGGACGTCCCCCGTGCCCGCCTTCGCGAGCGCCGGTGTCCCCGAAAGGGTGAGGTAAATGCTCCCGTCTGTCAGTGCGGTGACCGTCCTGTCCGACTTCAGGACCACGTTCACGCCGAAGGTGTCGCGGTAGCTCTCCGCCGTCTCCCTCCTGCTTTCCAGGATCTCCGCGACGGTCTTTCCCGTGAGCCTTGCCATCTCGCCGACGTGCGGGGTGATGATGATGTTCTCCGTGTAGAAACCCGTGAGATACGGGTACTCCGCGACCGTGTTCAGCGCGTCCGCGTCCAGGATCACCGGGACGAACGCCGCCCCGAGGACATCCTCGACCAGCTGCTTCACATAGTCTGCCCTGCCGAGCCCCGGCCCCAGCACGACCGCGTCGGACCACTCCATGAGCTCCGCCACGCGCTTCTGCCAGGACTCCCGCTCCTCTGTGATCTCCTCCGGAAGGTACGTGCTGACGATCGCCTCCGGAAGGCCGGTCTGAAGGACCACGCGGTTCGCCTCCGGCGTGAGGATCCGCACGAGCCCCGCTCCCGTCCTGTAGGCCGCCAGCGCGGAAAGGTACGCGGCGCCGCTCATCCCCTCCGAGCCCGCGATGATCAGCGCGTGGCCGCAGCTTCCCTTGTTCGCGTCCGGCTTCCGTTCCGGGATCATATGAAGGTCCTGCCACTCAAACACCCGGAACCCGTCCCGCTCCGTCATGCGCGCCCGCCTCCTTCCTTTCCGTCCGCCGCCCCGGGAGCATCGCCCGCAGGGTCTTTTGTTTCCGCCCCTGCAGCACTGCCCGCGGGGCCTTCTCCTTCCACGCCGGGAGCATCGCCCGCGGGGACCGTACCCTCCATCACGGCGAACGCGACCACATAGTCGCCCGCGTCAGAGATGGAGACCTGGATCCCCGTGCCCCCCAGCTCGCGGTATCGCTTCAGCGCCCCGCCGTAAAGCCTCACGTAGGGACGCCCGCGGGAGTCCCTGAGGGCCTCGACCTCGACCGGCTCCACGCCGGCGAAGCCCGTCCCGAAGCACTTCACCACCGCCTCCTTGACAGCAAAACAGCCGGCAAGAAAGGGCGCCCTGCCCTCCGCCTGCCGGCGTTCTTCCTCCGTAAAGACGCGGCGGCAGAAGGATTCCCGCGCGGCCGCCCGTTCCATGCGGCTCACAGGAAGGATATCCGTTCCGACACCGGTGATCAATTAAAACACGCTCCTTTCAGGGAACCTCTGCTTCAGTCTTCATCGTCCTCTCTTTCCGCGAGCATGCGGTAGGAAAGCTGCATGAGGCTCTCGGAAAGATGCATATTTTCAACAAGGATGCCGTCCGGGACCGAAAGGTCCGTGTGCGCGAAGTTCCAGATGGCCTTCACGCCGCATCCGTACAGCCGCTTAGCGACCTCGACCGCGTTGTCGCGCGGGAGCGTCAGCGTCACGATATCCACCTCGTGCGACGCGAAGTAATCCTCGAGGCTGTCCAGATGGAGGATCTCCGCGTCCCGCACCTTCTTCCCGACCAGGTCGGGGCTGATGTCGAAAAGGGCGCGCACCTTGAAACCGCGCTTTTCAAAATTCTGGTAGTTCGCGAGCGCCTGTCCAAGATGCCCGGCGCCGATGATCACGATATTCTTCTGTCTGTCAAGCCCCAGAAGCTTCCCGATCTCGCTCTGCAGGTAGCTCACGTTGTAGCCGTAGCCCTGCTGCCCGAAGCCTCCGAAATTGTTAAGATCCTGCCGGATCTGCGACGCCGTCACCTTCATCCGTTTGGCGAGATCGTTTGAGGAGATCCTGTCGACGTTCTCATCCATGAGGTCCGAAAGATATCTGTAATACCGCGGCAGCCTTGAAATGACCGCCCTGGAGATCTTTTTTTTCATTACCAAGTATACCGCTCCGTGTTTCCATATTAATATCAGCGGCGCCATCAGGAACGGCGCCGTGATCGTTAAGAATTCTACAATTAAGTATAGTGATTTTCCCGCTTCTTGTCAATTTTTCTCCGACGTCATTTGACCGGGTCCCTGGTCGGTGACAGCCGCAGGAATAACTGCTACAATAATATCGGTAATTTGCAACACCGTTTCAAAGGAGGATCACACAGTATGCCATCTGTTTACCCTGCCCAGATACTCAGCAAAGTATATCATTCACTTGTACTTTTAAGCAACCTGGCCAATGAACCCCTCACCGCAGAGGAACAGCGTTATTATGACGAACATAATACTTTTGCCGGGACCTCGTTCTCCGCTCTCTTTCGTCAGCTTGACAGTCTCATCACCGACAATATTAATAATGTCTTTGACGAGGGACTCATGAAACTGCCGCCTCACTGCGCTGACAGCCTGACCAAAAAAGGGTCGAAGCTCATATACATCGAGGACGACGCAGAGATCAGTAAAGCAGACGCCCTCTGTAAAACGATCATCAAGCGCTGTGCCGAGTTGAAAACGAAGCCCTCCACAGGCCCGAATACGACTGCCCTCCTGGACTATATCCAGGGTTCCCTTGAGGATATGATGGACGGGCGGGATGTGTCCCAGGAGCGGAGTGACGACCCCCTCTATCTCTACGCCGGCCATACGATGACCGACCTGAACCCTCCCGCCGCCGGCAGCGAGAACGCCGAAGCCGGGGTGGAATTATTGGAACTGGCCACCTACCGTTTTCCTTTGAACCGTATGCTTCAGTACGGTCTGGATGTGCACAGGAAGATACGGGATTTCCGGGAGCGGATCGATCCGACTGACCAGGAAGCCTGTGATACGGCGAAGGAAAGTCTTAGAAGGACCCTGGATGAATACGAAGAAGTCACGCTCCGTCTCCTGAGGGACACGGATTCTCCTTCTCACGCGAAAGAAAGAGATCTGATCCTGCAGCATAACACCTGGAAACTGGATATCCTTGGGGACCGCGGCTTCAGGCACACGATCCTCCCCCTGATACGGGATTATAAAGAAGGTCTTTCGCTTGGAATAGACCCCGCGCTCCTTCCCCAGTATGCCCTGATGAAACAGGCTGTCCGGCAGCTGGATGAACCTGTTGACACGCTCCGGAAGGAAAATAAGGACGGCCGCTATAACAAGGTCCTGGAATCAGCGGAACAGTTCCGTACCGCTTTTCAAAGCCTCATGGCAAATAAAGACCCGGCCAGAACCGAGAAGCTGATGGAAGGCGTCTGCAGCGCCATGAATGAGCTGTCTGACAATGCCGGAGAAGTGTTTAAAGCCCACAAAAAAGAACTGACAGACGACTTAATTAATGCGATCACCATGCTCCGGGGCACGGATCTGAAATATCTGGAAGGCAAATATGCCTTCAATACCTTCCGTCATATAACGAAGACAGTTGAAGATCACTATGAAAAACGCCACCAGCTGGAAAACGCACCCCGGACCTCCTACCTCCGTGAGAAGCGGAGCATCCTCTCCGGGCTGGCTTTACAGGATGACCAGTGGGTCAGCTCCGACCGCCAGGATCATACCATGGCTAATCTGCTCTACCTTGACAAGAAATATTATGGGCAAAAACACGAGCAAAGCATCGAAGGGGGCGTTTACGACAGCGTTTTCAGGGACGAACATCTGTTCAAAAAGGATTTCAGTTTTTACTACCCCCGCCTGGCCAACCGCTTCCCGGATCTCGCAAACCCTGATATAGGGGATAAAGATAAGGTTTCCGTCCTTCGCTCCGCTGCCGGACACTACCTGGATATTTTGGAGGAGATCGTCCGAAGAACTTCCGAAAAGATGATCGAGACCCGGCATTTTGTAATAAACGGAAAGCTCCTGACCGACAAGAAGAAGATCGCGGAGCTTGTGTCTCCCGACAACGCCTCGAACAACCCGCTGTATCCCTACTGGGAGTATATTAAAGATGCCCGGGCAGGTCTGAAAAACGCGGAGTCGATACAGGAGATCGGGGAAACCACGCGCAATCTCACCGACAGCTTCAAATTTATTCAGAAGCATCAACTGACCCATGGGGACCCGGACATTGCCGCCGCGATAAAAGTCCAGATGGATCATGATGTCGGAGAACTCAAGATCTTCGCCGGGCCTCCCGACTACGACGAGTTTTTCCGTCGCCGCGTGAAAGCCATCGGAACACACTGCCGGGAAGAAAACCAGGCCAGGGAAGCGGTCCAGCGCCTCTGTGACTTGACACGGAACTGGCTCGATCCGGCTTCGAGGAAGGATATTCCCCTGACTGAGGAAGATCTGCCGAAAGTGCGTGCGATGGCTGATATCGCAGCGGAACTGAAGCAAGCCGTGGAACAGCAAAATGGGAATACGGTTAATATCGGCAACCGTAATTATTTCCTTACCGCCATTGACCTCCCCACCGAGGAGAATCCGAACGGCAAAACAGGCCGCTTCCTGGAGATCTACAATTCTCTTTCCCCGCAGATGAAGACCTATTGCGGGAACTCATTCCGCGAAGCTGATGAGCGCAGATCCATGCAGGCGGAAAACGTAGACCCCATAAAGAATCATTATTTCGGTGAGGATGAACTGCGTCTTGTCTCTCCTGAAAATGTGGACCGTTTCTGCAAGCTCTTCATGGAGGCCAATGAAGCCAGATCCCGCCTCTTTGACCATCAGGAATTCCGGGATTACAGGGATTCTCTGCAGGCAGTTTACGACTACGCTCAGACGGTGAAACAGAACCCGGACAGCACTGAAGTGTTATTTCACATGGCGCAGCTGATGCGCGATGCCGGCCGCGCTGCGGAAACCTACCTGCTCGAAAAGGGAGACGGAAAACGGAGCTCTGAAACAGGCAATATCCGCTATAATAACGCCTACGCCGCCCTCTATCTCACCGCGCCTGAGGAAGCCACCCGGCTGGCGCAGACAGCAAAGAACCTTCACGTCAGCGCCGACCGGACCAAAGACCGTCAGAAACGGGAGTATCTTTCTCTCGAAAGTCTGATGAGGGAGGAATTCGGACGTCTGGACCGGACCTATAAAAAAACAGAAAACGGCCCGGGCTACGAAAAAGTGCAGCCCGCGCCGGAAAAACACGGAAAAAAGAAATAAAATAATAACATAATACAGGGGCTGCCGCGCCAAGGCTTTTTTCAGGGGAACATTGTCTGCTTTTCCCTTGGCGCGGCAGCCCTTTTCTTGTCAATTATCCTGCGTTCAGTTATACTTACCACTGTACAAGGAGAACCCGGATGATACTGAACGTTTCACACATTTCAAAAGCATTTGCGGGCGATGTCGTCATAAGGGACGCATCGTTCTTTTTAAACGAACACGAGAAGGCGGCGATCGTCGGGCTGAACGGCACAGGCAAGACCACTCTTTTAAACCTGATCTCCGGCGAGCTTCCGGCGGACGGCGGCACCGTCTCCGTGAAAAAGGACTACCGCCTCGGATATTTAAAGCAGAACAACAACCTCGACTCGGCGCTCACCGTCCGGGAGGAGCTGACCCAGGTCATACAGCCCCTTCTTGACATGGAGGAGCGCCTGAATGTGCTGCGGGAAGAGATGAAGCACAGCTCCGGCGAGGCGCTGGAGGACCTCTACCGGGAGTACGACCGCCTGCTCCACACCTTTGAGCTTCAGGACGGCTACGCCGCCAGGAGCCGCGTGAACGGGATCCTGAACGGCTTAGGCTTCACCGGCGAGGAAGCGGAAAAGCGCCTTCACGACCTCTCCGGAGGCCAGAAGACGCGAGTCTTTTTAGGAAAGCTCCTCCTCGACCGGCCGGACATCATCATGCTCGACGAGCCCACGAACCATCTGGACCTTTCCAGCATCGAGTGGCTCGAGTCCTATCTCGCGTCCTACCCCGGCGCCGTGATCATCGTCTCCCACGACCGCTATTTTCTTGACAGGATCGTCTCGAAGGTCATCGACATCGAGAACGGGACCGTCTCCGTCTACACCGGCAACTACACGCAGTACGCGGAGAAAAAGGCGGCGGTCCGGGAGGCGCAGCTCCGTGCGTACATGAACCAGCAGCAGGAGATCGCGCGGCAGGAGGAGGTCATAAAAAAGCTTAAGTCCTTCAACCGCGAAAAGTCCATCAAGCGCGCCGAGAGCCGCGAAAAGATGCTGGAAAAGCTCACGCGCCTTTCCCGCCCCGAGGAGACAAAGGCGGATATGGACCTCTCCTTCTCCATGGCGGAGGAAAGCGGAACGGACGTCCTCGAGGTCGAGAACATCTCCAAAACCTACGGGAGCCGCGAGCTGTTCCGTGACCTGTCCTTCACCCTGAAGCGCGGAGAGCACGCCGCGATCATGGGCGACAACGGAACAGGCAAGACCACCATCCTTAAGATCATCAACGGGATCACCGCGCCGGACGACGGGTCCGTGACCCTCGGCGCGCGGGTCTGCATCGCCTACTACGACCAGGAGCACCAGGTCCTGCATCCCGAAAAGACGCTCTTCGAGGAACTCCAGGACACCTGGCCCGACATGAACAATACCGACGTCCGCAGCATGCTGGCAGCCTTCCTTTTCACGGGGGACGATGCCTTTAAACGCGTGGCGGATCTCTCCGGCGGCGAGCGCGGACGTCTTTCGCTCGCGAAGCTCATGCTGTCCGAAGCGAACTTCCTGATCCTCGACGAGCCGACGAACCATCTCGACATGGTGTCGAAGGAGGTCCTGGAGCGCGCCATCCGCGCGTTCCCGGGCACCGTGCTCTACGTTTCGCACGACCGCTACTTTATCAACCGCACAGCGACCAGGATCCTGGACCTCACGGAGGGAAAGCTTCTTAATTACATCGGGAACTACGACTACTATCTTGAGAAGAAGCATGACGTGGAAAACGCTGCCGGCCTGGGAGCCGCCATCCCGGAGGCCGGGACCGCGGGAGCCGGCGCTTCCTCTCCTGCTGCTTCCCAGCAGGGCGGCCGCGAGGACTGGAAGCTCCAGAAGGAAAAGAAGGCCGCCGAGAAAAAGCGGAAGCAGGCGCTCGCAAAGTGCGAGGAGCGGATCCACGTGCTGGAGGAGGACCTGAAACGGATCGAAGAAGCATTCAACGATCCCGCGAACCAGCGGGACGTCGCAGGGCTCCAGAAGCTCCAGAAGGAAAAGGACGCGGACGACGCGGAGCTTGAGACGCTTTACGAGGAGTGGGAGACCCTCGCCTCGGAGGAGGACGTATGAAGAAGACCTATACCCCGCTTCAGCGCAAAGCGGCGCTCGCCGCAGCCATCGCGCTCCTCCTGCTCTTTTTCGCGACGCTCGTCGTAGGCGTCGCCGGCGGGCCGGAGCACACGTCTCTTCTCATGTTCCTCCTGTTCCTCGACGTGACAGTTCCGGCCGTCGCCTACGGCTATCTCCTGATCCGGCGGCACAGACAGGACAGGACGGACAGAAACCGGAAAGACCCCGAATAAAAAGAGGCTGTCGCACCTTAGTGCGACAGCCCCTTTTTCTGTTCTGATACACTGTTCCGGTCACCTGAAGATGATCTCCTCGCGTCCCGGTCCGTTCGAGACCATGGTGATGGGCGCCTCGATCTCCCGCTCAATGAACTCAACATACTTCCTGCAGTTCTCGGGAAGGTCCTCATACTTCCGGATCCCGCGGATGTCGCACTTCCAGCCCGGAAGCACCTCCCAGACCGGACGGCACTTCGCGAGCGACGGCGTGGTCGGGAAATCGCGCAGGATCTTGCCGTCAAGCTCGTAGCCCACGCAGACCGGGATCTCGTCAAGATAGCCGAGCGCGTCGAGGATGGTAAGGACCACCTCCGTAGCGCCCTGCACGCGTACGCCGTAGCGGGTCGCGACCGCGTCGAACCAGCCGACTCTTCTCGGACGGCCCGTCGTCGCGCCGTACTCTCCCTTGTCTCCGCCGCGCTTTCTCAGCTCCTCAGCCTCGTCCCCGAAGATCTCGCTGACGAACTCGCCGCCGCCGACCGCGCTCGAATATGCCTTGACGACCGTGACGATGTTCTTGATCTCATAGGGCGGGAAGCCTGCGCCGACCGCGGCGTACGCCGCGGTGGTCGGGGAGCTTGTGACCATGGGATAAATGCCCTGGTCCGGGTCCTTGAGTGACCCGAGCTGCCCCTCGACAAGGACCTGCTTTCCTTCCTTCAGCGCCTTCGTGATGAAAGCGCCCGTGTCCGCAAGGTACGGCCTGATCATGTCGCGGTACTCGTGAAGCGTCTCAAGGAGCTCCTCCGGGACAAGCTCCGGCTGGTGGTACAGATACTTGAACAGCACGTTCTTCATGGTGCAGATCTTCTCGACCTTCTCCCTGAGGATCTCCTCGTCGAACAGCTCGTTCACCTGGATGCCGATCTTCGCGTACTTGTCGGAATAGAACGGGGCAATACCGGACTTCGTCGAGCCGTACGCCTTGCCGGCAAGCCTCGCCTCCTCGTACGTATCCTGAAGGATGTGGTACGGCATAAGAAGCTGGACCCTGTCGGAAACAAGGATCTTCGGCATGGGAACGCCCTGCTCCGTCACGGACTTCAGCTCGTCGATGAACTTCCGCACGTCGAACGCGACGCCGTTTCCGATGATGTTCACGGTATTCTTCGAGAACACGCCGGAAGGAAGAAGATGCAGCGAGAACCTTCCGTAATCATTGATGATCGTATGACCCGCGTTCGCGCCGCCCTGAAAGCGGACCACGATATCCGCGTTCTGGGCAAGCATATCGGTGATCTTTCCCTTGCCCTCATCGCCCCAGTTAGCACCTACGATCGCTTTGACTGACATAGCTTTTGCTCCTCCGTATAGTTAATCCTGCGCCTTCAAAGCCGCGCTCAGATACTGATCTCCGCCTTTTCGCCGAGAATGTCTTTGTATTCGTCAAGGACAGGCTGCACGCACTCCCTGAGGAAATCCGTCACCTGCTCCGGGCTGCGTCCCACATAGAGGGAGGGATCCATGGCCTTCCTAAGGTCATCCGCCCCGAGGTTGAACGCCGGGTCCGCCGCGATCAGGTCAAGAAGGTCGTTGTCCTTCCCCTCCGCCTTCACGTGCTGTCCGGCGATCATGGAAAGCTCGCGGATGCGCTCATGCAGCTCCTGCCGGTCCCCGCCTGCCTTGACCGCGTCCATCATGATGTTCTCCGTCGCCATGAACGGAAGCTCCGCCATAAGGCGCTTCTCGATGACCTTCGGATAGACGACCAGGCCGTCGACCACGTTCAGGTAAAGCTGCAGGATACCGTCGACCGCGAGGAAGCCCTCCGGAACGGAAAGGCGCTTGTTCGCGGAATCGTCCAGGGTGCGCTCGAACCACTGCGTGCTCGCCACGATCATGGGGTTCATGACGTCGCTCATCACATAGTCCGCAAGGGATGCCATACGCTCGCAGCGCATGGGGTTCCGCTTGTAGGCCATCGCGGACGATCCGATCTGCGTCTTCTCGAACGGCTCCTCGATCTCCTTCAGGTGCTGCAGGAGGCGGATGTCGTTGGAGAACTTGTGCGCCGACTGGGCAATGCCGGCAAGCACGTTCAGGACGCGCGTGTCGACCTTGCGGGAGTACGTCTGCCCGGAGACCGGGACGCAGGCGGCAAAGCCCATCTTCTCCGCGATCTTCCTGTCCACCGCGCGGATCCTGTCCTCATCCCCCTCAAAGAGCTCCTTGAAGCTTGCCTGGGTGCCGGTGGTGCCCTTGCAGCCTAAAAGCTTCATCGTGGAAAGAACGTAGTTCAGGTCCTCGAGGTCGATCAGCAGCTCGTTCATCCAGAGCGTCGCGCGCTTGCCCACAGTCGTCGGCTGCGCCGGCTGGAAGTGGGTGAACGCGAGTGTCGGCAGGTCCTTATAGGTATCCGCGAACTTCGCGAGCTCCGCGATGACGTTCACGAGACGGGTACGGACCAGCTTCAGGCCCTCTGTCATGAGGATGATGTCCGTATTGTCGCCGACGTAGCAGCTGGTCGCGCCGAGGTGGATGATGCCCTTCGCCTTCGGGCACTGTACCCCGTAGGCGTAGACGTGGCTCATGACGTCATGGCGGACTACCTTCTCGCGCTCCTCCGCGACCTCGTAGTTCACGTCCTCCGCGTGGGCCTTCAGCTCCTCGATCTGCTCGTCCGTAATGTTTAACCCGAGCTCCTTCTCTGTCTCCGCGAGGGCGATCCACAGCTTTCTCCATGTGCGGAACTTCTTCTCCTGGGAAAAGATATACTGCATCTCCCGGCTCGCGTACCGCTCGGAAAGCGGGCTCAGATACCTCGTATAGTCTTTAGACATGTGTGCATTTTCCTTTCTGTCACATCAAACGACAACGGAACCAATCTATTATAACCTATCTCAATAAAAAAAGGAATGCCGGAAAGTGAGGAACGGCGGAAAAACTCCGCCCTGTCCCGTGATTCCGTCACTCCTTTATAGCTCATGCCTTCGGCTCCAGCCGTAAGAAGGCTTCCCTGTAGGCGTCCGCGACGTTCCCCAGGCCGAGCACGAAACGGTCCCTGTCAAGCTTTTCATGCGTCGTGCTGTCCCAGAGCCGCATGTTGTCGGGCGAAAGCCCGCAGGCGACAAGGATATCCCCCTTCAGCCTTCCGAAAATGAGACGCAGGTCCACAAGGTCCATTTTCGCGTTTTTAAGGTACTCGCTCAGCGCCTCGTTCACCCTGAACGCGGTCCGGACGACAGTCTCGACCTCGGCTTCTGTAAGAAGCTTCATCGCGAGCGCGTAGTACCCGTTGATCTCCGGATTCCCGAGCTCCTTTTTAAGATACCGGAACTCCGCCGTCGGGACCGGCAGCGCCGTGCCCTCCGGCATGCCTGTCTTCTCCGGGAACTCACCCGCGCTGTAATTCCTGACGGTGACCTCGACCGGGATCATCTCGAGCTCCCGCACCAGGCTCTCCGTATCGCTCAGCTCCTCCACGAAGGCGGTCCTGATCCCCTTTGTCTCAAGGAAACGGCACAGCTTGTTCGTCATGCGGTTTACGATGGCCCCCTTCCCGGGGATCTCCTCCGCGCTGCCGTCCTTTTCATTTACGACCATGTCGTTCCTCGCGACGATGAGCATACCGTCCTCATCCGACCGCCTGACCGACTGGGTGCCCCCCTCGAAGAGAAGCCCGTCCTTTTCCATAGGTCTGTCCTTTCAGGAGCTTTTCTGAAGCTCTTTATTCCGTGATGCTTTTATTTCATGAGGCTCTTCGGAAGCTCTCTTATTTCATGAGGTCCGCCATGGTATAGTACCCGGCAGGCTTTCCGGCGAGAAACTTCGCCGCGGAAAGCGCGCCCTTCCCGAAGATCCTCCGGGAATACGCCGCGTGGGAGATCGTGATGACCTCGTCCTCGCCCGCGAAGATCACGTCGTGCTCTCCGACGATCGTGCCGCCGCGCACGGAGGAGATGCCGATCTCATCCGCCGGGCGTGCCTCGTGGCGCTCGTGCCTTCCGTAGTTATAGACATAACGGCCGTCTGCGCCGGCATTGACCGCGTCCGCAAGGGCGATCGCGGTGCCGCTCGGGGCGTCGATCTTCCTTCTGTGGTGCTTCTCGACGATCTCGACGTCGAAGCCCTCGTCCTTCAGGACCTTTGCCGCCGCGGCGGAAAGCTTTTCAAGAAGGTTCACGCCCAGGGACATGTTGGCGCTCCGCAGGACCGCCGTCTCCTTCGACGCCTCCTTAAGAGCCGCGAGCTGTGCTTCGCTTAAGCCGGTGGTGCAGAGGACCAGCGGCATCTTATGCTCCGCCGCGAAGCGGATCACCGGGTCCACAGCCTTCGCGACAGAGAAATCGACGATCACGTCCGCGGCCGTCCCCGCCGCCTCTTCCATAGTGGCGTAGACGGGATAGCCGGACTGTGCAGCAGTGTTGATATCGACGCCGCAGGCGATCTCCACGCCCGCGTCCTCAGCACAGAGTGCGCTGATGACCTTTCCCATGGCGCCGTTCGCGCCGTGAAGCAGAATTCTGATCACAGGATACCGTATCCTTTCATTGCAGCCTTCAGGCTCTTTACATGCTCCTCTTCAAGATCCGTCAGCGGCAGGCGCAGCGGGCCCGCGTTCATGCCCATCAGGTTCAGCGCTGCCTTGACCGGGATCGGGTTCACCTCGATAAACAGCTGGTGGATCAGCTCCGCCGCCTCGATCTGCATGGCAGCCGCCTTCTTCACGTCGCCGTCCAGCATAGCCCTGCACATCTCATGCGTCTTCGCCGGCGCGACGTTCGCGAGCACGGAGATGACGCCCTTGCCGCCGAGAGCCATGAGCGGGATGATCTGATCGTCGTTTCCGGAATAGATGTCGATGGGTGCGCCGTCCATGAACTCAAGGAGGCGGAGCGTCGCTGAAAAGTTGCCGCTCGCTTCCTTCAGGCCGACGATGTTGTCGACGTTCTTCACAAGGTGCGCGATAGTCTCCGGCTGGATGGTCACGCCCGTGCGGCCGGGGATATTGTAAAGGATGACCGGGATGGTCAGGGCCTTCGCGACCTCGGTGAAGTGGCGGATCAGGCCCTTCTGCGTCGCCTTGTTGTAGTACGGGGAGACGACCAGCACGCCGTCCGCGCCGTAGCGCTGCGCCTCGACGGAAAGATAGATCGCCGTGTCAGTGCAGTTGGAGCCGGTACCGGCGATGACCGGGATGCGCCCCTTGACCACCTCGCAGGTGTAGCGGATCACGTCAAGGTGCTCCTCGTGGTCAAGCGTGGAAGCCTCGCCGGTGGTCCCCATCGAGATGATGGCGTCCGTCCCGTTCGCGATCTGGTCCTCGAGCAGCGCCTCGAGCGCCTTGTAGTTGACCGTGCGGTCCTCGTTCATCGGCGTTACGAGCGCGACGCCGGATCCTTCATAAATAGACATAGTTTCCTCCGATCTCAGTGACTGAATACTGTTTTGATTTCGGAAATGCAGTTCACCGAATCCTTAAGCTCTTCCGGGAAAACGACTCCCGTGATGATGAGCTCCATCTCCTCCGGCTTCAGTGACAGAAGCCGGCGCATCTCGTCCAGGGTCATGATGCCAAGGTCCATAAGCCCCAGGATCTCATCAAGGATCAGGACGTCGCAGCTGCCTGTCGTAAGCACCTTCTTCGCGAAGCCGATCGCGTTCCTGATGTTGATCTGCTCCTCCTGCTTCTCTTCCTCCGGAAGATCTTCATAGAGGCCGGTATACCGCTCGAAGCTGAACACCTTGAGATCCGGTTCCAGCTTTTTAAGCACACGCATCACGCCCTCGTTCCCTTTTCCCTTCAGGAACTGGATGAGCGTGACTGCCTTTCCGTCGCCGAGCGCCTTGATTCCTTTTCCGATGGCGGCATTCGTCTTGCCGATCCCGCTGCCGCAGATCACAGTGATCCCGTTGACTGGTTCCATAAAAAACCCCTTTCAGCTGCCTTATCGTACCATATCGAACTCAAAGTTTCAAGAAATGTACGTTTTATACACCAAATCAGGTGATATCATGGACATTCTGTCCAGCGCAGTGCGCAGAACAGACCGCCCTCAAGCCGCTCAGACCTTCTTTACGACCTCTCCCTCGCGCTTCATGATCGAATCCGCAGGGACAGTTCCGCGCACGGATGTCAGCGGATAGACCATGCTGTGCCTCCCGATCACCGCGCCGGGATTCATGACGGAGCCGCACCCGACCTCGGCAAAATCGCCCATCATGGCGCCGATCTTCCGGAGGCCCGTCTCGATGTCCTCCTCGCCTGTGTGGATCACGACGTTCTTCCGGTCGCTCTTGATATTGCTCGTGATGGAGCCCGCGCCCATATGCGCCTTGAACCCCAGGATGGAGTCGCCGACATAGTTATAATGCGGGGTCTCGACCTTGTCAAACAGGATGCTGTTCTTGAACTCGCAGGAATTCCCCGCGACAGCGCCCCTGCCGATGATCACGTTCCCGCGGATAAAGGCGCACTGGCGGACCTGCGCGTCCTCGCAGATGATCAGCGGGCCGGTCAGGCTCGCCGTAGGCGCCGGCTTCACGGACTTATGGATCCAGACGTCCTCCGCCGGATGGTCGTACTCCTCCGGGGAAAGCGTCGCCCCGAGCTCCTTTATGAAATCCCCGATCATGGGAAGCGCCTCCCAGGGGTACGTCACGCGCTCAAGAAGCGGCGCCGCGATGGTCCTGGACAAATCGTACAGTGCATTAACCGTCAGTTCTTCTCTTTTCATATTTTCTACCTGTTCCTCGTTCTCTCCGGGCGGGGGCTGCCTTATAGTAGTCCTTCGTCCGCTCGTAGGCTTCCTTTAAAAGGTACCCCGCGTTGCCCCGCTGCACCTGCTCGGTGCGCCGCGCGACGAACCCGCGGAGCTTCACCATATATTCCTCCGGGGTGATGTCCCCGTTCGACACGTACGTAAGCCCCTTCTCCCAGCTAGCCGTGAGCTCCGGGTTCAGAAGCTGCTTCATGGAAACATTGACCGCCTCAAAGACCATCTCGCCAAACTGCGTCGGCGTGATGACCTGCGTCTTCTGGTTCAGCTGGAGATAGCGGATGGTGAACAGCTTTTTCAGGATCTCCGCGCGCGTCGCGCTGGTCCCGATCCCCGAGCCCTTGATCTGGCTCCGGAGCTCCTCGTCCTCGATCAGCTGTCCCGCGTTCTCCATCGCGAGGATCATGGATCCGGAGGTATAGCGCTTCGGGGGCGATGTCTCCCCCTCCTTCACCGCATAGCCTTCCGCCGCGACGCGGCTGCCCTTCCTGAGCGATGCCGCCATCTCCCGGAATGCCGGGTCGTCCGCCCTGCCGCCGGACATGTCCTCCTGGCTGCCGTCGGCATTGCCCGCGTTCCCTTCCGGGCCTCCGTCGGCACTGCCCGTATTTTTGCCGGACGATGCCTCCGTCCCGTTGTTCTTTTTTATGCCGGCAGCCCTCTGCCAGCCCTCCTCCACGCAGAAGCGGAACGACGCGAAGAAGTGCTCGCTCCCGGCCTGAAGCTCAATCTGCCGCTTCTCAAACACCGCCGCCGGGTAAAAGATACTTAAAAACCGCCGGCATATCATCTCGTAGACCTTCTGCTCCAGCGGCTTCAGCGACCGGAGCGCGGACTGCCCCTGCCCGGTCGGGATGATCGCGTAGTGGTCCGTGATCTGGGAATCGTTCGTGTAGCGGCTCTTCCCGATCTTCTTCCAGGCATCGCCCGACAGGACCTCCTCTGCAAGCGGCCCGATCTCCGGAAGGCCCCTGAGCCCGCCGATATTCCTGCCGATCTCCTTCGCGACAGCACTTGAAAGCACGCGCGCGTCCGTTCTCGGGTAGGTCACGAGCTTCTTTTCATAAAGGTCCTGGATGATCTTCAGCGTCTCGTCAGGACTGATGTGGAAGCGCTTCGAGCAGTCGTTCTGGATCTCCGCGAGGTTGTATAAAAGCGGGGCGTTCCGGACCTCCTTCTTCTTTTCCGTGCGGAGGACCTCCGCCTCCGTCGGCTCAGGCGCAGAGAGCATGGCGATCAGCGCCTCCGCGTCCGCGCGGTCCTTAAAGCCGTTCTCCTTGTAAAGCTTCGGAGAGCCGAAGTACCGGGAGCCCTCGACCGCCTTCCACTCCGTCTGGAACGGGATCCCGTTCTTCGAGAAGGTCCCGGTCACGCGGTAGAACGGCGTCTTCACGAACGCGCGGATCTCGCGCTCGCGGCGGACCACCATCCCCAGCACGCAGGTCATGACACGGCCCACGCTCATCACGGTGCGGTCCCGCTTCAGAAGGCTGCCCACCGTATTCCCGTAGCGCAGCGTCAGCGCGCGGGAAAAATTGATCCCCATGAGGTAATCCTCCTGCGCGCGCAGATAGGCCGCGGCGCTCAGGTTGTCATAGGCCGACCAGTCCTTCGCCTCGCGGATCCCGCGGAGGATCTCCTCCTCCGTCTGGGAATCGATCCAGACGCGGCGGCGTTCCTTGCCCTTCACGCCCGCCATCCGGTCGACAAGGCGGTAAATGTACTCACCCTCGCGCCCCGAGTCGGTGCAGATATAGATCGTGCCGACATCGTCCCGCGTAAGAAGGCGCTTCACCGTCTCAAACTGGCCCTTCACGTCCCCGATCACCTCGTATTTAAACTCGTCCGGGAGAAAAGGGAGCGTGTCGAAGGACCAGCGCTTGTATTTCATATCGTATTGCTCCGGGTAGCTCATCGTGACCAGGTGGCCGACGCACCACGTGACGATCGCATCGTCACTTTCAAGATACCCGTTCCGGCGCGTGCCGTTCACCTTAAGCACCCGCGCGAACTCCTGCGCGACGCTCGGCTTCTCGGCGATATACAGGTTCTTCAGTCTTCTTCCTCCTCATCGGCGTCGGTCTTCACGACGAACCGGTAGACCGTGAAATGATGGTACTCCCCGTCCGGGGCGAACACCGGCTTCTCCCAGTCCGGCTTGTTCACGGCGTCCGGGAAGAACTGCGTCTCAAAGCAGTACCCGGTCCTGGGCCCGTAGACCGCGTCGTCCTTTCCGTGCGCGGCCTCCGCCTTCAGGGTGTTCCCGGTATAGAACTGGAGCCCCGGCAGGTCCGTATAGACCTTAAGCCTGCGCCCGTTCTCCGGGTGCTTCGCCTTCGCGACAAGGTTCAGGGTGCCGTCGTACCCGTTCACGCAGTAGTTGTGGTCATAGCCGCCCGCGAACTTCAGCTGCTCAAAATCCGCCCCGATATCCTGCCCGATCGGCTTCATGATGGTAAAGTCAAGCGGCGTCCCCTCGACGGAAGCGATCTCTCCGCTCGTGATCAGGTCCTCGCGGATAGGCGTGTACTTGTCCGCGTTGATCCAGACCTCCTGGTCAAGAATGCTGCCGGAGGCGTGCCCGCCCAGATTGAAATACGCGTGGTTCGTCGGGTTGATGACCGTCTTCCGGTCCGCGGAGGCGGTGTACTCGATGATCAGGGAATCATCCTGCCCGAGCGTGTAGGAGACCGTGAAGGCAAGGTTCCCCGGAAAGCCCTGGGAGCCGTCCGGCGAGTCAAGGCGGAACGTCACCTTGCTCCCGAGCTTCCCTTCCTCCGTTTCCCCGCGGAACAGCTTCGTGCACCACTTGTCCGGGCCAGAGTGGCGGTTATGCTTTCCGCCCTCGTTCTTCCCGAGCTCATAGGTCTGCCCGTCGATCGTGAAGGACGCGTTCCCGGTCCTTCCCGCGCAGCGCCCGATGCACTCGCCGCAGCTCGTCGGGTTATTGTAATAGGTCACCGGATCGTCGTAGCCAAGGACCACATCGTCCACGTTCCCGTCCTTGTCACGCACCTTCATGGACACCCAGGCGGCGCCGAGGTCCGTGAACGAAGCTTCCGTCCCGTTCTCGTTCGTCAGCGTGTAAAGCTTTACAGCCGTTCCGTTCTCAAGCGTTCCGAAATCCTTTACCTCTGCGCTCATGGTGTTCCTCCTTAACAGTAATAAATCGTGATCAGACAGCCGGGGGCTTCCCGCACCGGGATAAAACGTACTCTAAAAGCGGGAGGCTTCTCCCGCCGGTATCAGGACACAAAGCAGAGCAGGAACCATGTCCTGCTCTGCACATTGTACCACAAAGGAATACTCTTTTGTTTCTTTTATGCCTTCGCCGTGATATAACCGAGCGCGGTCAGCGCCTCGGCGCTCTCCACCGCGCCGCCTGCCGCTCCGCGAAGCGTGTTGTGGGACAGGCCGATGAACTTCCAGTCGTATACGGAATCCTCTCTCAGGCGGCCGATCGACACGCCCATGCCGCCCTCGTAGTTCACGTCGAGCGTGACCTGCGGACGGTTGTCCTCCTCAAGGTACTGGATGAAGTTCTTCGGCGCGCTCGGAAGCTCAAGCTCCTGGGCGATGCCCCTGAACTCCCTCATCTTCTGAATGAGCTCTTCCTTCGTCGCCTTCTTCCTGAGCTTCACGAAGACCGCCGCGGTATGGCCGTTCAGGACCGGCACGCGGATGCACTGGCTCGTGATGACAGGAGACGTCGCCGGGACGATCTCGCCGCCCTCGATCTTACCGAAAATACGGAGGGGCTCCTTCTCGCTCTTCTCCTCCTCGCCGCCGATGTAGGGGATGATGTTCCCGATCATCTCAGGCCAGTCGTTAAAGTTCTTGCCCGCGCCGGAGATCGCCTGGTAGGTCGTCACGACGACCTCGTACGGCTCAAACTCCTTCCACGCCGCAAGGACGGGAGTATAGCTCTGGATGGAGCAGTTCGGCTTGACAGCCACGAAGCCGCGGGTCGTGCCGAGGCGCTTCCTCTGCTCCTTGATGATCTCATAGTGCTCCGGGTTGATCTCCGGGATGACCATGGGAACATCCGGCGTCCAGCGGTGCGCGCTGTTGTTGGAGACGACCGGCGTCTCGTGCTTCGCGTAGGCGTCCTCGATCGCGCGGATCTCGTCCTTCTTCATATCCACTGCGGAGAAGCAGAAATCCACCTCGGAGGAGACCTCCTCGACCTCGTTCACGTTGCGGACGATCATGTCGCGGAACTTCTCCGGCATCGGGATATCCAGCTTCCAGCGGGCGCCGACTGCCTCCGCGTAGGTCTTTCCGGCGCTGCGCGGGCTTGCCGCGAGGACCGTGACCTCAAACCACGGATGATCCGCAAGGATCGTCAGGAAACGCTGTCCGACCATGCCCGTTGCGCCAAGGACCGCGACCCTCAGTTTTCTGTCAAGCTTCATAACTGTGTACCTCGTTTCAAATAGATTCGGCGGATATCATCACATCCGCACGACCCGGCGGATCTTATCATATCCATAATATATAACACGCATCATACTCTGTGTCTTTCATGAATGCAAGTCCTTTTTCGCGTACAGCGCACATATGTGTTTGCAGCGCGGACATTTCTCCTCATCTGTGCGGATACAGGGCCCTTTAAACCCTTCTCAGTTCTTCGAGCAGTCCCCTGCAGCCCTCCTCGATCTCCCGCCACGCGCGCCGGAAATCCCGCGTGTACCACGGATCGTCGATCTCCCCGCCGCCGCTCCACTCGGTCAGCAGATGGATCTTGTGCGCCGGGTCGCCGCCGCATATCCGCTCCATGTTTTTCACATTCCACCGGTCCATGCCGATCAGCAGGTCATACCGCTCATAATCCCGCCGTGTCATCTGCTTCGCGTAATGATCGCTGCAGTCGATGCCGGCCTCCTTTAAAAGCCGCCGCATGGGCGGATACACGCCCTCTCCCAGTTCCTCCGTGCTGGTCGCCGCAGAGTCGATGAAAAACCGGTCCGCAAGGCCTGCCTCATTTACCAGGCGCTGCATCAGGTATTTCCCTAAAGGAGAGCGGCAGATGTTGCCGTGGCA